>Ga0209191_1000285_pt1 | contig 40236 bp, 53 predicted proteins | sample S_130626_EF_Meta_FD_187320 | JGI IMG/M metagenome (GOLD analysis project Ga0209191, IMG submission 187320) | Freshwater microbial communities from Lake Simoncouche, Canada to study carbon cycling - S_130626_EF_MetaG (SPAdes) (version 2) | ecosystem: Environmental > Aquatic > Freshwater > Lake ...
CACCGGAACGGCTGTATTCCGTGCTGGTGGTGGTGGTGGCGGAACAATTTTTTCTTCTCCTTCAGGTACGGGCGGAGCCGGCGGAGGCGGCGCAGGCGGCACAGGAACTGCTGCACAGGTAGTAGGTACTGCAGGTACTGTAAATACTGGAGGAGGCGGCGGAGGCGGCGGAAATAATAACCCCGCCGATACCCGCGCATCCGGCGCCGGTGGGAGCGGGGTAGTCATCATATCAATTCCAACATCAGAATACTCTGGTGTATACACCGGAACTCCTACTATCTATATAAGCGGAACAAATACTATATTACAATTTAATGGATTAGGGAGTTACACAGCATAATGTCACATTTTGCTAAAATTGAAAATGGCATTGTTACTCAAGTCATCGTAGCAGAACAAGATGTAATTGATACTGGCTTAGCCGGTGACCCAGCACTTTGGGTACAAACATCTTATAACACATACGGTGGACAACATCCAGAAGGTCGTCCGCTGCGAAAGAACTACGCAGGAATAGGATATACTTATGATCAAACAAGAGATGCATTCATTCCTCCTCAACCATATTCATCATGGACACTAAATGAAGATACTTGTCTATGGGAATCACCTGTGCCTTATCCATCAGATGGTGAAATGTATATCTGGGAAGAGGCTCTACAAGAATGGAAACTGTATACAGCATGACAATAAATGGTGAGAGATACTGGATCGGTGATATACATTCACCGCAATATATGGATAATAGATAATGCCTTTTTCATTTTCAGGATGCAGTATGACTGGTGGAATATCGTTTAATCCACCAAATTTCAGCCCGGTTACGACTACATATTCAACCGCAGGATCACAAACTTATACTGTTCCAGCTGGTGCTTCGTTAATCACCATTTATATGTGGGGCGGTGGAGGCGGTGGAGGCGGTGGCGGTGGCGCCGGAACAGCCGGTGGTGCCAGTACTGCAACTAGCTTATCTTTATCTGCGGGCGGCGGCGCCGGAGGCGTCTTAGCGTCACCGGCTGCTGCGGCTGGAGGAACGGCTACTGGAGGAACAACCAACACGACCGGAGGTTCTGGTACTGCTGGATCTGGTAACACTCTTACAGGTACTGGTACCGGTGGTGCCGGTGGTGCCGGCGCATCAGGTACTGGTGGTTCTGGTGGCGCCGGAGGAACAGGAACGGTTACTTCAGCTCCAAATGGCACTGCAGGAAATCCTGGTACAGCTCCAGGCGGCGGAGGCGGCGGAGCTTCAGCTTCTCAAATTGGATGTAAGGTTGATCCAGCGCAAGGTGGAAGCGGAGGCGGAGGCGGAGCATATCTAGAATATTCGATTGCTGCATCTTCTTTAGGTGCTACATTGAGTGTCGTAGTAGGCGCTAGCGGCCCGGGAGGCGCGGCTGGAACAGGTGGGGTTTTGGGAGGCGCCGGGGCTGTTGGTAAAATAGTAATTGTTGCATCATAAGGAATAAAAAAATGCAAGTTTATGTAGAATCTATAGATATTAACACTGGAACTATGATAGTTGAATATACTGATCCATATGGATTGAAAAATATAAGATTGGGAGTTAAGTTAGAATACCCAATAACTCATGACGATGTTATAAGTAAAATAAAGCTAAGTGCTCCTACTACACAATTTGAAGACTATAAGAACATGCAGTCTGAAATACAGAATCAAGCAAACATTGATTATATTAATAACATTGTAGGAACTACCCTTGATATTGATATGCTTGTTGGATTTAAAGACGAAGTATACTAATGTTGATTGAAAAGAATTTATCTTTTGCTAAATTAAAGATAACGATATACGATTTTGAAAACAAAGGAGACGAGTTAGAAGCACACTCTCATAAAGAAGGTGCAACTCATATATCTACTTGTTCTAGAGGAAGTGTATTGGTTATAACAGATGAATGGTCTAAGACACTAGAGTCTGGAGATATTATAGAGTTTTTCGCAGATCAAAATCATGCTATTGTAGCATTAGAAGATAACTCAAGAATAGTGAATATTCCAAAATATGGCTAAGACATGCGGAGATTGTATTGCTTGTTGCGATGGAACATTGAATGCAACAATACTTGAACATAAAATAAGCAAAGGAGTGTCTTGTCCATTCGTCTGTAAAACTGGTTGTACGATATATGAAACTAGACCAGAAAATCCATGCAGATCATTTAAGTGCGGTTGGTTAATACATCCTAATATACCAGACTATATGAGACCGGATTTGTCCGGTGTGATATTAAAAAGTTTTAACATAGGTCAAGCTACTGTGATTCATGCGTTACAATACAAAGAGACTTCTAACGAAGCAAACGATTGGCTATCTAAAGTTAAAGAGTCGGTAGACTATAAATTTGAGATCGTACTGATCTAATCAATATTAGTATTGATCAGTTTGTCTTCTGATAAATATATTGAATGATACATATGAATGTATTCCTATCTGATTATTACACTAGGCTCCGAACCTGGCATGACCTTAAAGAATCCTTAAAGAACGCCGATACACAAACCATATGTGTTGAGGTAGATAAGTTTTGGCAACGGTGCCCAATGAGCAATCACTATCTGCATCCAGCAGATATGGAAGATTGGCCTAATCCATGGGACTTATTGAATGACAACAACTATTGTGAGTATGCTCGTGCTTTGGGTATGCTATATACGTTGATGTTATTGGGCGTAAAAGACATTGACTTTGTGGACGGAATAGACGATAATGCAAATGAAGTTGTATTAGTCCTGGTTGACAACGCAAAATATGTAATGAATTGGTGCCCGGATTCGGTAGTAAATACTGATCTAACTCAATTCAAAATCGTAAAGCATCTGGGTACAGACTCATTAATAAAGAAATTAGGCAGACTATGACTATAAATGTGATAAAAAGATCAGGAATAAAAGAACCACTAGCACTCGAAAAATGGCAGCAGCAGATCAGTAAGGTTTGCAATGGAACTGCCGATATTAGCCAATCGATGGTTGAAATCAAAGCGCATCCGCACTTCTTTGATGGAATCACTACCAGAGAGATTGATGAACTCACTCTTAGAGCTATTGTAGACTTAATTGACGTTGAGTCAAATCCTGACGTTGGTCACACAAACTATCAGTATGTTGCAGGAAAGCAACGACTGTCCATGCTTCGTAAAGACGTTTACGGAGATTACAATCCACCATCGTTGTATGATATCGTGAAGAAGAACGTTTCGGTGGGCCTTTACACTTCTGAACTCTTAGAATGGTATTCCGAAGACGATTGGAATAGAATGAATGAGATCATTGATCACTCTAAAGACGAAGAATATTCATACGCAGCAATTGAACAGCTTATTGAAAAATATCTTGTTCGCAACAGAGCTACGAAAGAAATATATGAGACTCCTCAAGTTAGGTATATGGTGGCAGCAGCTACAGTCTTCCATGTGGAAGAATCTAGTAAGCGCCTTAAGTTCATTAAAGAATATTATAATGCAGCCAGTGACGGTCTTTTCACTTTGGCTACTCCTGTTCTTGCTGGTCTTGGTACTCCGACAAAGCAATTTAGTTCTTGCGTACTCATTCGCAGCGATGACGATTTGGATTCAATTTTTGCGTCTGGAGAAATGATGGCCAAGTATGCTAGTAAACGTGCTGGCATTGGTCTAGAAATAGGAAGACTTCGTTCACTGGGTTCGCCCATTCGTGGCGGAGAAATCATGCATACTGGTATGATTCCGTTTCTAAAGAAGTGGTTCGGTGACTTGCGTTCTTGCTCACAGGGCGGAATTCGCAATGCATCGGCTACGGTGTTCTATCCTATCTGGCATCATCAGTTTGACGATTTGATCGTTCTCAAGAACAATCAAGGAACTGAAGAAACTCGTGTTCGTCATATGGATTACGGGGTAGTTCTATCAGCGTTGTTTTGGCGACGTTTTAAGAACAAAGAAAACATAACATTCTTTGATCCTAATGAAGTACCTGATCTATACGAAGCATTCTATACAAACATTGCAAAGTTTGAAGAACTCTATGTGAAATACGAGAAGCGCAAGGACCTTCGCAAGAAGACGATGGCCGCAGAAGAAGTTTTCAAGAGTGGCATTCTCAAGGAACGCACTGACACTGGACGTATCTATCTCGTTTTCATCGACAATGTGATGAATCAGGGACCTTTCGATCCTGAGTATCATACGATCTATCAAAGTAACTTATGTTGCGAGATTTTACTTCCCACAAAATCCTTCCGCCGTTTAGACGATGAAAGTGGCCGTATTGCCCTGTGTACTTTGGGGTCTATTAATTGGGGAGCATTTAGGAATCCAGAAGATATGCGTAGAGCGTGTCGTATTCTGCTTCGTAGCTTGAACAACATTTTAGACTATCAGGACTTCTTGTCAATTCAGTCTAAGTTGTCAAACGACGAGATTCGTCCAATTGGTATCGGTATCACAAATCTCGCATATTGGCATGCCAAGCGCGGCTACAAATACGGTGAACAAGATGCATTGCAAGATGTCAAGACCTGGTCTGAACATCAGTCGTACTATTTGATGGAAGCTAATGTAGAACTTGCTAAGGAGCGAGGCCCCTGCCTACACTCAGACAAGACTCGTTATGGGCAAGGTGTTTTTCCTTGGGAACTCAGAGCAAACGGAGTCAACGAACTAGCAAACTTTGCTCCTGATCTAGATTGGGAAACACTGAGAACAGAAATGAAAGAACACGGTGTGCGTAACGCAACTGTTATGGCTGTTGCGCCAGTCGAATCATCATCTGTCGTGATCAACTCCACGAACGGCATCGAAATGCCAATGTCGCTGATCTCTGTAAAGGAGTCAAAAGCAGGATCGTTCACGCAAGTTGTGCCTGAATATCATAAGCTGAAGAACAAGTATCAGATGATGTGGGACCAAACAGATTGCGCTCCGTATCTTAAGACTGCTGCCGTTCTTGCAGCGTATGTCGATCAGTCAATCTCTACTAACACGTTCTATAATCCTGCTCACTTCCCTGATCGCAAGGTGCCAACTACATTGATCGCCAAGAACCTAATGCAGGCACAGCTTTGGGGTATCAAAACTTTCTACTACTCTCTTATCAATAAGCAGGGTTCAAAGGAAATAGAAGACGAAGCACCGCTCATGCCTATTGATTTTTTTGAAGAAGACTCTGACTGTGAAAGTTGTAAATTATAATGTTAGAAACAATTTGTGATATTTTAGAAGACGCCTACCAGCGCAATTGGATCACTAGTCGAGATGGAAATATCTCTATTAGGCACCATGATCGTGATCACTTTTATATTACTCCTAGTGGGGTAAGAAAGCAAACACTACAACCTGATCAATTTAAAAAGATCGGGCTAATAGATACAGGTAATGAACTGATTTGTAAAATTCTACCTTACACTGCTATCTCTAGTGAGTTGCAACCAAGTGGTGAACTACCGCTGCATTTTGGGTTGTTGAAAGCTTTAGGACAACACAGCGATGACATTCGTGTAGTAGTTCATGTTCACCCTACGTACTGTGTTGCAGCAATGCATGCCGGTATTAACTTGAATGAACTAGTGACACATTTCCCTGAGTTGGGTAGATACACTAAAGTTGCGCCAAATGTAGGTGATGTTCCTCCTATTAGTGAAGAACTTGCTAAACAGTGTCATGCTAACTTAGGACTTGATGCTGAAGGCAATATTGCATATGATATTGTAGGTATTAAAGGTCATGGAGTAGTCGCAATTGACTCTACACCTTGGAGAGCATATGAACACATTGAACGATTAGAACATATTTGTAAGATCGTATTAGCATCGGGGAATTATTAAATGAGTAAAAGTCAATATAATCTAACTACAAAAACTGACTATCTTAATCGTAAGATGTTTCTTGATCCTGCAGGGCCAGTGACCATTCAACGGTTTGAAGAAGTCAAGTATCAAAAGCTACAGAAGATTGAACAGACTGCTCGTGGATTCTTTTGGGTCCCAGAAGAAATTTCGCTGACTAAAGATGCAAATGACATGAAGGATGCTAGTGAAGCAATTGCTCATATCTTTACTAGCAATGTTCTTAGGCAGACTGCACTTGACAGTTTACAAGGTCGTGCACCGGCTCAAGTGTTTACTCCTGTTTGCTCTATCCCTGAACTTGAAGCAATCATGAGCAATTGGAGTTTCTTCGAAACCAATATTCATAGTCGGTCATATTCGCATATCATTCGTAACATCTACAATGTTCCTAAAGAAGTATTCAATACGATTCACGACACTGCTGAAATCATTGAAATGGCCTCAAGTGTAGGGGAGTACTATGATGCACTTCATCTTATCAATTGCCAAAAAGAACTGGGAATGACTGTTAATGAGCAGCGTCACATTGAAGCAATTTGGCTAGCTCTACATGCAAGTTACGCACTTGAAGCTTTCCGTTTTATGGTATCTTTTGCGACATCTCTTGCTATGGTCGAGAACAAGATGTTCATTGGTAACGGCAATATTATTAGCTTGATTCTACAAGACGAGTTGCTACATAAAGAATGGACTGCTTGGATGATCAATCAAGTCATTAAGGAAGATACTCGCTTTGCTAAAGCAAAGATTGATTGCGAAGCAGAAGTTCGTAAGATTTATGAAGGTGTGATTCGTGAAGAAAAAGAATGGGCAGCGTATCTTTTTAAGAAGGGTCCTGTGATTGGACTTAACGAACGGATCATGGTAGACTTCGTAGACTATAACGCAGTAGACGCTCTTAAACAGATTGGTATTAAGTACTGGAATCCAGCACCAAAAACTACTCCTATTCCTTGGTTCAACAAGCACACTGATACGAGTAAGAAGCAGACTGCACTACAGGAATCAGAATCAACTAACTATGTTATCGGGGTCATGAGCGATATTCTTGACTACGACGAATTACCAAATTTATAAGGAGAAAATAATGAAAGCTATTGTTTGGAGCAAAGACCATTGCCCGTATTGTGTACAAGCTAAAACACTTCTATCACAGAAGGGTATCGAGTTTGAAGAACGTAAGATCGGTGACGGATACACTAAAGAAGACTTACTAGAAGCAGTACCAAACGCCCGCACTGTTCCGCAGATTTTCCTAGACGGAGAACTCGTTGGAGGATTCACAGAACTTAGAGCTAAATTTTTAGCCGAAGCAGCCTAAAGGAAATATTATGAAGTTAGAAGTCAATTCAGTATATACGTTCAAGCTAAACAGCGGCGAAGAACTAGTCACTAAGGTATTGGGAGTTGATGGGGATGAGATTCTCATTCACGATCCTCTTTCAGTAGCTCCGGGTCCGCAAGGAATGGGACTCATGCCGGGTCTCTTCACCGCAGAACCCAAGGCAGAAGTAAGACTAAATAGTAAGAACGTTGCTTTCTATGCATTGACTGATGCTAGTGTCAAGGTAAAGTATATTGAAGCTACGACTGGAATCAAACTTCCAGACAAGAAATTGATTATGGGATAATATGGCACAACTTAGTAGAAAAGGCGATCAGAATGATGCAGGCGGGCAGATCGTTAGAGGGGCAGGAACTGTCTTTGCTAACGGTAAGCCAGTCGGCTTGCATGTGAGTGACATCACTTCTCACCCTAACGGAAGCAAACACAAAGCAGCAAAGACTACTGAAGGTAGTCCAACTGTATTTGCTGAAGGGGTCGCCGTTCTACGAGTTGGTTCAGGCAATGACTGCGGACACAAGATAAATCAGGGTAGCCCTGATGTGTTTGTACCATAAGGAAATACCATGGCAGACACAGGTAAACAAAGTCCACTAGGAATCAATCTATTAGGTTCTGCATTACAGAACACTGGATTAGGCATCAATAAAGTAGTTGCAGGTTATTTAGGTTCTAGCAAGAACAACGCAACATACACGTTTGGTTCACTAGTACAAGATAGTTCACTTAGACTACTTACCTGGGCAATCAACGATGGCTATCTTAGAGGGCCGGGCGACAGCAACAATACACTGACTGACGATACCTATGATAATCTAATTTCAATAGGTGCAGGTGTTATCCCTGCTTTAGGAAATTCAGCTTCTGCTAAGTATGTAGTTTCAGATCCGGGCAATGTTTGGACAACTCAAGCACTAGCATATGCAGCACAAAAGGGAGTGACCCCTGCTCTTCCTGGACCGGCAAACAGCGGATATGGTGTTACTGGAAACACTGACAACGGACAGCAAGCAACTTGGTATCCGTATGATACTACAAATCCAAATAAAGCAGTAACACAGTGGGGATTCTTACGACTCTTTGCATTACAAGCATGGAATGAGTTTAACTATAACGCTGCTGACCCGCTGCAAACAACTCCGCAGTATAAAGATTTCTTATCATCGTTCATGACGTTTAATTCGTTCATGACTAGTTCTAATCAAGCAATCTATGCTATAGACAATTCTAATACGTTCATGGAAGGTGCATATAGCAACATGAACGATCTAATTAGCGGTGACATATCCGGTGTATCATTGTCTACTGTTGACTTTGGTACTGACTTAGAAAACTTAGGGAAAGCACTTGATCTAAAGCATATCGCAACATTCGGTACTCCTTCGACGCTGTTAGCTACTATTGGAAAGAGCGGCGCAATGACAAAGGATTTGGGCTTTGCTTTGTTGGCAGCAGGGTTATCTAACTCTGAAATTGCGAGTATCACAGGCGGTATCGTACCTAATTCTAGCACAGACTTAGAACAAAAAATCTACGGTGCTTTTCTGATCATCACAGGTGAAAATCTAACGCACGTTCTTGCCCCGTTGCAATGTAAGACACAAGGTTTGGATACTCTAGCTGATCTTCTAAATCTACGAAAGATGTTTCCTATTAGTTATGAATCGTTGACCGTTCCTGTATACAACGGAACTACAGGTTTGCCTACTAACAGTAAGACATACTATCCTATCTACGTGAACGGCGGAATCAATCTTAACATAGATAGTCCTGCTATCAAAGACTATGTAGGTACTATTGTTCCTAGTGGAACACCTCCGATCTTTGATAACACAACGAATCCGGCAAACTATCAAGAATTGCCAAAAGGATTTGGGTCTTATCTAGCAGACATTATTCCTGCTGATCAGGCACTGGCAGCCGGTGCATTCTCTTATTCAATGCGTCAAATCAAAAACATTGACTCACTAAACTTTGAGAAATTTTCTAGAGTCTCTAAAGGAATTGAAAATACGGCTGATCTGCCGCTTGTTGCCGGAACAAATAAACCAACTAATCAAGAAGCAACAGACGATAGCAAGAGAATATGTTCATTAGGATCAGGCCCTGCTGGTTCTTACACAATGAGCGATTTCTTTGGCTCTATGTCAGGTCTTCCCTATCCTTGGAAGAGAATCAAGCAACGCATCACCCAACTTGACACTAGTGCATTAGCTAATATCTATCAGCAATTATACCTTGCTGTTACATGGGAACCTGCTACTGTTACGGTTCAATACACATCATACGTAGTTGATACTACTACGTACTACACTGTAACAGGATTAACTATTGATAATCCAGGTGGAGGATATGGTAGAGGTGGTGCAGGCGCACCCACTATCACTATATCGAACGGCGGTTCAGGTACTTCTCAAATTGGAATCAGTGATCAAGACGCAAGGTCAAACGGTTCCGGTACATACGGTAGAGTAATATCAGTTGAATTGACCTCTGCTGGAACAGACTTAACTTCTATTCCCACAGCAACGATTGAATGTCCCCCTACTTCGGGATTGGGAGGGTCAAATACTTCAAGCGGCACTACAGGTTGGAACGATCCAATGAACGCAGTTGTTCAAGGTTATATCGATCAAGCAAATGCAGAAATCGCTCGAATCGCATCAGTTACTGCTAATTCAAGAACTGTGCTGCATTTGAATGAATATTGGAATATTCTAGGTATACAACTGGCAAGAGAACAACGTTCACGTTACACGGGATTTTCTCCTGTAAATGTTCCGGTAGACTTGTTCACTAACCCTTACCCAACTAGTATCTATTCGTTCATCGATTCAATGCCCGCGTTTTCACAAGACACGAAACCACACGGGGCAGTACAAACTATCGAAGCATTGACTGACTTAGATTCAGTTGGTGGACAGAGTGCAGTTGGTATGATGCGTCAAGAACGCAACCAAGCTAGATTGCAAAAGCTAGGTATAGACCCTGATAATAACATTCCTGACACCCCTGCACCAAGTCTTGTCAGGACACTACTAGCTAACGGAACTGTCCCGGGAGCAGTAGATGGCATTGGAGATTATACTCTTCCCGCATGGCCTACTAATACGATGGACGGTGAAGAAATTGTTCCTGAACCCGAAGGTCTGTACGTATCTCCGACTGGGTTCCAGCAAACCGAGGGCTTAAATGAAGGCGATATCACCCCTATTCTAGATGGTGATCCAAACCCAGTCGTTGCTTTCCTAGTTCCTGCTGGCCCTGCAATCATTCCGGAAAGTCGAACAGACAGCGTAGTGATCATTGCTCCTCCGTCAGAATACAATCCGGCAAATCTTCCTGCTAACTTAGATCCGAATTATATTAACAGCACGGTACTACCATCTACGTTGAGCATACAAAAAGCAATTGCTCATGTGATTGATTGTAACTGTGATTGCTGGGTACAATAAAAAAACTTTTTGGTCATTTTTCGGTTGACATCGGGTACCCTTTTTGCTATATTGAATCATAGACAGAAACGCAGAGAGAAAACACAATGTGGACAATCGCTAAAGTTCGTAATGGTTTTCACGATCTTCCTAATGACCGCTTTCATACCTTTGCTGTAAAGTACGACGGTGAAGTTGTAGGAGAACTCAAGTTTGATCGCGGTCGTTGGAAATCGGCAGGCGGTCCCGCTTGGCAAGGTACGCTGTACAAGACTTCGCTTCACAATCCTATTGGTGCTGGTCCCGGATGTGTCGGGATAAGCTACCACAACAAAGATAAGCGCAAAGTTCTTGAATGGTTCAAGACCGGTGAGTGTGCATAACACATTTGAAAATGTGCTAATACTTAATTGATAAATACATATCACATGGAGTGATACGTATATGGAAATTATTTATTTCTTGCTTGCACTAGTATCAATAGTAGCCACAGGAATTTTTGCTGGAGCTGTCGGTTTCGGCCTTTTGTATTGGTCCGTGACAAGGAATTATGATAGTGACGAATATATCGAAAAGTTCTGAGCGAAACACATTTCAATTGAACAAGTATATCGAACGTTGTAAAGAAAAAGGTGAGGAACCTAGCGAAGACTACCTAAATCTTTGGAAAAAGGTTGCAGAGAGCGAAGAAGAAAAGCTAAAAAATCTTGAATGGCAGAAGAATAACTTAGAGTACGATCTTCGTTCTACCGATTGGATTCTAGAGAAAGTACGTAACTCTGATACATATGCACAGAATCTCTATGCAGCCTTGTGTAACAATGAGTTCATTAAGAACGATGTGTGGCCCATTCTGCAAGAAGAACTTTGGAGTTGCTCCTGGCGTTACGCAGGGGGCATTATTGCTGATATGCAGGAAAAGGGTGACTATATGGAATGGTACTGTTCCGGCATCGGCAGCGGACTAGGCAACGGAGACGAAGACGGCTCCAAAAAGCATGTCAGTGAAGGTGTAGTCACTGAAGAAATTAGAAAAGACCTATTTAACTTAGGCTGGTTAGTGAGGGAACAAGATGAATCTTAATAATTTAGGAACAGGAAAGAGGCTGATACAGCACGTTCTTTCTAACAAAAACATAAAGAACTGGTCAAAGGTCCAGCAACAAAAGTCAACAGAACAAACAAAGAACCCTCTTAATCCTGAGTTTGTGAAGAAAAATGAGCGACCCTGATACGAAAGCTAAGAAGTCTAAGCGTCTGTCAAAGACGCATGATGCAATTGAAAAACAAGTGCGTATTGCTAAAGCAATGGGAATGAACCATGTGCTAAAGCAACCTCATCGTCTTGCGAAGCATCATGCATTAGACTGCGGCAATCCCGAATGTTTGGTCTGTCATTCCGAAAAGGTTTTTCGCAAACCTACCTTGCAAGAACGAAAGTTCATTGAGGGCAACAAGGATACCCAAAACGATTGCATTGACTCCGAATGATTGATATAACTGATGTCTAAACAATAAGGAGCCTATCTATGGTTAAAATGATTATTGCCTTTATCTCATTGTTCCTCATTTTCTTTTTCGGCATCGATATTTTTCGGAAATTGACCGGAAAGGAAAAAATTAACTTGACAAAGTGGATAGGCTATAGTACATTGTGTTCGTTACTAGCAATTGGTGCTGTAACATTACTCGTTCTACTCTTTTAAGGAAACAAGCTAAATGAATCGTATTGCTAAGATTGCAGTTCTCACTGGTCTGATGGCCACAACTGCCGCATGTACTCGTATTGAAACTGGTGAAGTCGGCGTTCGTCGCGGCTTTGATAAGCAGATTCAGACTACTGAATTGCAGCCAGGATCACTCAACCAGACTATGTTCGGTGATGTTATGACGTTTCCTACCAAGGACGTTCAGGTTGACGTTGCTGACATGACCCCTCTCGCTTCTGACAACTCAACTGTTGCTGATTTTGATTTGTCAGTCATCTATTCTGTCAATCCTGCTAGCGTTGCTGAAATCTATGTCGGCAAGAGCCGTAGCTTCCACGCTGAAAACGAAGACGGCGATACGCTGTTGATGTATAACTACATTCGTCAGCTTGCCCGTAACGCTTCTTACAAGATTACTCGCCGTTACGAGTCGCTTAAGATGGCAGACAATCGTGCTGAAATTGAACAGCTTGTCCGTCAGGAAATCACCAATCAGCTTGCTGCTGAAAAGCTTGACGGTGACGTTATTGTGTCTCAGGTTCTTGTTCGTCAGATCACCCCTGCAAAGAACATCGTAGCAAGTGCTAACTTGCTTGTTCAGGCGCAGAATGAGAACAAGCGTAAGGAAGTTGAAGTTTCCACTGCAAAGCTTGAAGCGCAGCGTATCTCTGCACTGAATGCTAACGCAGGTGCGACGAAGTACATGGAAGCTACTGCTCTCGTGACTATCGCCGAAGCTGTTAAGGAAGGTAAGGTTTCTACTATTATCGTTCCTTACGACTTCAAGGGTATCGTCAACGTTAAGTAAATGAAAATGAAAGCGTGGATGATCGTACCGATTGTTGCTGTGCTGCTGCCATTCGTAGTAGTATACACTTGGGTACGTCATCCACGTGAGTGTTTTACTCATCTAGTAAAACAATTTCGTCCCCGAGGCTGAGTGGTTCACACGGGCTTCTAAAACCCATGATCGCAGGTTCAATTCCTGTCGGGGACGCCAAATTTTATATGGAGGAAATATGATCGAACAATTACCAACTGTTGTTCCTGCTGTAACTTTTAAGACTCGTGTCCGTGATGACTCTATCGAAGGCCCGAATCCGTATCGTTGGCAGGATACAACTTCATACGACTACTTTGCCGGCAAGCGAGTAGTTCTATTCTCGTTGCCAGGTGCATTTACCCCGACCTGCTCAACGTATCAGCTTCCTGGCTTTGAACAGAATTTTGATCAGTTCAAGGCTTTGGGCATTGATGAAATCTACTGCGTATCGGTTAACGATTCGTTTGTTATGAATTGCTGGGCTAAGGATCAGAATTTGCAGAACGTCAAGGTTATTCCTGACGGTTCTGGAGTCTTCACCTCACAGATGAACATGCTTGTCCAGAAGGACAATCTGGGCTTCGGCGTTCGTTCATGGCGATACGCTATTGTTGTCAACAACGGCCAGATTGAAAAGTGGTTTGTTGAGCCAGGTATTGAGCATAACTGCGAATCTGATCCGTACGGTGAAACATCGCCTGAAACTGTTCTCGCATACTTGCAGGGTAATGCGTAAGCGAACTTGGGTCATAACCGAAGAACTCACTCGTGATGATTTAGAGTGGGTTCTTCGGTCCAAACTTAGCTTTACGCAAGGTGAGAAGAAGCATTTAGATATTATCTCTTATAGTGGCAGTGTTTTGCCGAAGCTGCCTAGTATGAGAGAACCGTCTACGATTATTACTACTACTGAAAAAGAAGAAACTTGGCTTAAACTATATTTTGCTGATAGAGCAATTCTGATAGCAGAAGAAGTCATGTATAAATAATGAATGCTATAAAGGAGAAAGAAAATGGCATAGACTGAATTAGCTTGTAAAGACGTTGTGTTCCACTTCAACAAGGGTCACCTCACCGATCCGTCAATTCCCATGTGGGTCTTGAAAACTAAGGGTGAGAGCTACTATGTACATCACGTTGACTGTTCTGTTCCGTGGTCTACTAAAGAAACCCCTGATAATCCCAGCACCAAAGGTAGCCTTAAGGTCAAAGATTGCTTATTAGTAATTGATGATCAGAATTGCGCTACCATTTCCAAACTATCCATATTCGATAAAGTTCGTCTTGAAAATCAAAAGCGGGGAATAACCCGTGTCATCACCCATCGTGGCAATGAGCTACGAGAAGCACTAAAAAATCACAAAACTAAACACGGTCCAATCAAAACAGTAGGCGGCGCCTGTTCAACTACTTTCTATATCACTGACATTTATAATGAGCAAGATGTTACTCTGCTTGCTCTGGTGGTTACAGGACTTCGTAAACTCATGCCCAACGAAGCTTACTACAGGATGTACGATGACCCAAAGTACGAAAAGACGAACGATATAGATTTGGATGCTGAATTTGATGAGGAGGATGAAGATGATTAAATACACATGACAGGGAGCATAATCAATGAGCCATCTAACAGACTTCATCACTAACTTTGGACAAGTGATAGAATTTGATTTCCCGCAATGGAATACTGTCGCGGCAAACGATATTCTAACGAAGCATCCGGGTTGGGTAAGATACCAACCACAGAAGCCAAATAATAGATGGGGCCTCAGCGTTACCAGTTTAGATGGAAACTTCTCAGGTGTTCCTGATCTTTATAGCCTCCGTGAATACAATCAAATGAACGGCACTGAGTATTGGGAAGCTGACTTCAAAGCACGAACAAACATATGTGACTTCATTCCTGAATTGGATCCGTTCCTTGACTTCTTCGGTAAAAGTTTAGGGCGGGTTCACTTTTTGAGATTAGATTCAGGTGGTTTTTTCCCGCCACATAGAGACAATGGTGCTATTGTAGATTCTCCCTCATTCAGAATACTTGTTCCTATTTCTAACTTTGGCAAGAACCAAATGAAATGGATTCAAGAAGAACAACCTATTCAACTAGAATTAGGAAGAACCTACTTCATTAACACTACAAGGCCACACAGTCTGTTTAGTTTTACTGACAACTGTACAATGTTAGTTCTTAATGTGCTTGCTGATAAAGAGGTACTGGATAAGTTGGTTCGTCGTGTCATACCTATTTAAAAACAACTGGCAAGTATACGATGAAAACTTTACCAGTTTGACCAAAGAGATAAAGTATAAAGTTGATCTTCCTGTAGAGTTTTTTGAAAATCTAAAGTTTGACCCACAGAGCCTAAAAGAATACAGAATTGCCGCTGCACAAACTGCTGCTTCTTTATGCGGTGACAATCCTGTCCTGTGCTTGAGCGGTGGCATCGATAGTCAAGCGATGGTTCAATGTTGGCAAGAAGCTAATCTAAAGTTTGATGTTGCTATTTTGGTATTCAATAATAACTTGAATGATCATGATGTATCAGTTGCACTACGATATTGTGAACAGCACAACATAAAGCCAATCATATACGAACTAGATGTGATAAAGTTTTTGACGAGAGAAAGCCCTGATTACCAAGAGAAGTATAAGTGTTCAAGTCCGCAGTTCGCAACCCACTACAAGTTTTTCGACTGGCTAAGAGAACAGTATAGCGGTATTTGCTGCGGAGGAACAGCACTCGCTCCTGGCAAAACTAATTGGGGACCGGGATTAAGTGCAGCGCAAATCAATTTTACTGAGTACGCAAAGATCAACGATTATCCTGTCGTTGGTAATTTTTTAGGATACGATCCCGCACTAAGCTGGTCTATCGCTGTACTGACTCCAAAGCACGAATATGATTGGAACTGGTTAGTTGACGTTAACCTACGGCTTGAGGATGTTAGTCGCTATCAATTGAAGGCTATCGGCTACAGGCGACATGGCTTTGACATCATGTTACAAGAAGATAAATTTACGGGATTTGAAAAGGCAAAAACCTATTTCAAAGAGTTGACAGGGGACGGCTGGGCCTTTGAAAAGAGATTCAGACTTCCTTGGCAGCAGAAGTTTGGCTCAGCAGTAGGGGAACTCGTGTTGACTACCGAGCAACGAAACGTCCTAGATGAATTAAATCTCAAGCACTCTATTTCTGATTGACTCTCCGCGCCCTGCGTTGCTATAGACAGTTGAGTCTGATACCAGGCCCGATGAAATCCAAATCACTTCATTTCCAATAAGGTCTGGGTACAGTTGATAAGATACCCCAGCCATACACGGATCGTTGAATGGATTAAGATGAGTAATCAAAATCTTTTTGTCAACGCAATTATCTAGCCACTCTTTGACGATAACTGCTTCTTTATCGTGTTCTTCATTACACATTTCTGGAGTAGTCCACAGCGGATAAGAACCGTGATAGATATCTACTGAATCTACTGGCTTAAACAATGATTGGTCTTGGGTGTGTCCTAAGTTAACTTCTTTGTACCATGCAGTTTTGTGCCAGTCTGATACTTCTACCTTTTCGGTAGTTTTGGGGTATCCGAACATGCACAATACACTGTACTTTTCTCCATTTATGTCTAGCTCAATTGGTTTCTGAAATCCATACTTTAAGTTTTTTGGCCAAAGTTCTGACATGCGCTGTCTAGTAGTCAGCGCAGTAGTAAGCTCATACCTGTTCTTTTGACGGGCAGCTTCCTGCCTGCCTGGATTATAAATGAAAGTTATATCGGGGTATTTTTGGCACATGCCCTCAGTGTAGAACATGCTTCTTCGAAACTGTGCTATATTTCCATTCACAACCACTACGTCACACTCGGGCATTTCGCCTTCTGCCGGGTGAGCAAGCTCATTGATCCAGTATTCCAAATCACTTATAACATGAATTTTAGTCATACTAGTAGTTATCCCCGATAAATACATGTGCAATATATCCTACTTAACAATGACCTATGATAAATACTATGTCATCACAATCGGAGAATCAAATGCATTTAACTGTCACATTCAACACTGCTGAGAATTGCGCTTCTGTAGCCGAATCTCGCTTTAAAGCTGCACCAGACGCTGGCGCAGTTACTATAACTATTCCTTGGGATATGTTGCTTAATGCTAAAACTGACCCAAACGTATTGAGTATTGAACAAGTAGCTCACGATCCGGAAGAATTCATTATTCAAGGTGACGTTAATAATCCTGAAGTCGCGGCTTTGATTACTGATGTAAAAGAACTAGGTGATGGCTTTTATCATGTGGTAAGTACAAACGGATTAGCTCTACACGATTTGGTGACCAGCATCGACCCTGTAAACATCGTCTCATTTGGTACCCACGCTGTTTCTACAGTTAACAGCGTTGAAGGTACTGATGTGACTGACCCCACTTCTACGGCTACACAGTGGGCAAGAATTCGTATTGTGAGTACATATCGTCCTCTTTTGACATCATTCAGTTATTACGATAGCCTTGTAGCAAAGAGTACGCCTGAAGTCTATCTCATGGACTCTGGTGTTAACTGGGATCATAACGAATTTACTGAAGTAGCACATGATGATTTTTGGAAGTCATCTACTTTTGCTGATTTTTCTGATAAGGTAGGTCACGGAACTGCAATGGCTTCTTGTATTGCGGGTAAAAATCTCGGCATTGCAAAAAATGTAAAGATTCGTAGCATCAAGATTTCAGAAGATGAGTCAGTTCCTTTCTCACTTGTTGACTTGAACGATGCAATCTCTGCTATCCTTAGAGAATGTCAGACTAATCCAGGTATCACTCGCATCGTAAATGCATCTTGGACTGTTCCTAAGAACACATTCTTAGAAAGCAGATTCCAAGCGTTACTTAATGCAGGTGTAACTGTCATCGCATCCGCTGGTAACACAGGAACTGATATCTCAGCACTCTCACCTGCTAGCATGGCGAACGGATTGATCACAGTAGGCGCAATCGACAAGTACGATATTCCAGCTGGTTTCAACAACATCGCTCCTTCAGATAGCGGACTGACTACTAACTACGGTAATCTATTAGACATGTTTGCTCCTGGTGAAAATGTTGCAATGGCTAAATCATCTGATACAGCAGGCTACTTCATTGGTTCAGGTACATCAGCATCCGCAGCTTACGTTGCAGGTGTAGCAGCACAGACTGCTGCATTATTTGCAGATCAAGTTCCTAACCCAATTCTAATGCAGAAGTTGATCGATGTATCAACAAAAGATGCTATCTTGTTTGACGATCCTAACTTCAGTGAAAATCAAAACAAGATCGTTTATTTGATAGGTGCAAAAGATGTTCAATCCGGCGTACTTGATTTGTATATGGGTGCATTCCACACAGATCCATCTGCTATCGTGTTGGATGTGAACACTATTATCGACATTAAGAATTACCTTACAGTCGATCCTACAGATACATTTACTTGGACTGTTGATTTTGAAAACACAACAGACGGTGATAGCTATTCTCCATTCGTATTGATGAACGAAAGTACAGGAGTACTGACTGTTAATCCCCCAACCGTAGCTTTACCTGCTGACGAAGTTATCCACATGGTACTGTTCAAGGCTCATGCTACTAATAGCATGATCACTTTAGATAGTCCTTGGTTATTCTTCTATCAGGTTGCTGATAGCTTAACTACAGAAGAAGCAGAACAAAACATTACTAGAGCATTGTCTGCAACTAACAGTACTAGCTGCTTTGGATCGATGTTCGCTGTTCTGAAATAACGCATGGATCCGACTGTTACCGAAATCAAGATTCCGGTGTTTCCCAGATATACACCGGAATCTGAAATAACTGGTTACCTTGTAGAAAATGTGTTTTCAGAAAGTGATTTTCAACACCTGACTCGTTTTTGGGAACAGTCAAGTGGTAGGGGAGTAGACTGGGACAAGTCTATTTACTATTACAAGGGCAAAGCAAGAGGCGTTGCTAACCAGCGAAACTTTTTTGAACGCTATGATAGAAAACTAGTAGACTTGCCTGAACACGCAGACTGGCCATACCAAACACCGGAAACTATTCACGACTGGGCATATGAAATGATTGCACAGAACGTCAATCCTATCATATTAAAACTAGCTAGCAGACTTATTAATTGTAAACCCTTTGCTGATGACAAAGATCGCTGGATACCGCAACGTATCATTCTAAACTTCATGCAGCCCGGACAATGTTTAGGAGCGCATTTTGATTCTGAACCTTCTTTCTACAACCGTCCAATGGAACAAGTGAATCAGTATAGTGTGACTGTGTACCTAAATGAGTTATCTTGCGGTGGCGAGTTTTGGATTGATGGTAATCCTGATGCAGGCTATCCTGGATTTTGCTATAAGCCTAAACCAAACACTGCATTCATCTTTAACGGCGGGTATACTTGGCACGGTGTGAATGAGAACAAAGACGAAAATGGAACAGACAGAAAAGCATTTACTATTCGCTTTGCTCACATCGACTCGCTATTTCTTCCAGGCTCACCAGATGGGTTTATGTTCAAGAATAATCTAATCAGTCAAATAACTGCATAAGGACAAGAATTATGAAAATGTATAACGTACCTAAAACTGAAACTGTCTTCACCGAAGACGATTCAGTTGATAAGAAAATCAAGATGTTAGATACAAAGATTTCTAGACTAGCAGAAGAAGTTAGTCATCTTAAAGCTATGATACAAGCCACAAGCCGTCAAACTCGCCGTCAAAATACTGACATCACAAACTTGACAACGGTCATTCGCAGCAGATAAAAAAAGGTTGACATCCTTACCCGAATGATGTAGTATCTGAATTGTTAGATACGCAAGGGAAAAGTTATGCAGGTTATTCAAGGAAATAAGGGCGGCCTCATTAAGGCCTGGATTGACGGAGTTTCCGTGGAAGACCAAGCTCGGGCGCAGTTGGACAACATTGCGTCAATGCCCTTCATTCATAAGCACGTAGCAATCATGCCAGACGTTCACTGGGGAATGGGTGCGACTGTTGGTTCGGTTATCCCGACCAAGGGTGCAATCATTCCGGCTGCTGTCGGGGTTGATATCGGTTGCGGCATGATGGCTCATCGTACTAACCTTCGTGCGGAAGATTTGCCCGACAACCTGTTCGGCATTCGCTCTGCGATTGAAGCACGAGTTCCACATGGTCGTACTGACAACGGTGGTAAGAATGACCGCGGCGCATTCGGCGTTGTGTCTAGTGAAGCAGAACTCAAGTTTGCTGGGCATGATGCTGGGCTAAAGGAAATTGTAGCGAAGCACCCGAAGATTGGTCAGGCTGCTGAACGTGCTCCGCATCACTTGGGTACGCTTGGTTCTGGTAATCACTTCGTAGAGATTTGTCTTGATGAAGATGATTACGTTTGGATCATGCTACACTCAGGTTCTCGTGGTGTAGGTAATCGTATTGGTTCTTACTTCATTGAACTTGCAAAGCAGGATATGCGTAAGTGGTTCATCAATCTGCCGGACATGGACTTGTCCTACCTTGCAGAAGGTACTGATCACTTCAACGACTACATGCAAGCAGTGTCTTGGGCACAGCGTTTTGCTCGTAGCAACCGTGAAGTGATGATGGAAGCAACTATTGCTGCTGTCAAGTCGGTTATCACGAAGCCGTTCTATAGCGAAATGATGGCAGTTAACTGTCACCACAACTATGTATCGCATGAACGTCACTTCGGTGAAGACATCCTGCTTACTCGTAAGGGTGCAGTGTCGGCTAAGAAGGACGAACTGGGAATCATCCCGGGGAGCATGGGTGCAAAGTCATTCATCGTTCGTGGTAAGGGCAATCGTGAAGCGTTCTGCTCGTGTTCGCACGGTGCAGGTCGTTCTATGTCTCGTACCGAAGCGAAGAAGCGTTTTACCCTTGAAGATCACGCTAAGGCAACTGCAGGGGTCGAATGTCGTAAGGACGCTGATGTGATTGACGAAACGCCTCAGGCTTACAAGGACATTGATGCAGTCATGGCTGCACAGTTTGACCTTGTAGATATCGTGCATACCTTGAAGCAGGTAATCTGCGTTAAGGGATAAAATGGGTAACAGGGTGAAGAAAGTTCTTGACTTCACCCTGTCGACCTTGTATAAATAAGACTGTAGCGAGATAGACTCGCTGCATATAAATGCTTCAAAGGAGTTTTGAGCAATGAATAAGAAATTTGACCTATTGGTCTTCATCGGGCGTTTTCAGCCCTTTCATCTTGAACACCAGCGCATCATTGACGTTGCGCTCACACAATCAAAATACGTTCTCGTTTTGGTCGGATCGTCCGGCAAGTCTCGCACTATTCGCAATCCCTTCACGTTTGACGAACGCAAGTGCATGATCGCAGGTTCGTACAGCGAAGATGACAGCAAGCGAGTCATCATCAAGCCTCTGTATGACAAGACCTACAACGATGCTGCTTGGATCAACCAAATTCAGAATATCGTCAAGAACACTGCGACTGATGCAGTCAACGATTTTGGCTTTCATAATGCCGGACTTGAAGATGCTAAGGTTGGACTTATCGGTGCTAGCAAGGATCAGTCTAGCTATTATCTAAAGATGTTCCCGCAGTATGATAGCGTTGACGTTCCTATTGAATTTGAAGTAAACGCCACTGACATTCGTGAAGATTTCCTTGAAGGTATTAACCGCAGCGCAGTTGAAGACGAAGTTCCTGAGAACGTTGCTGACTTTCTTTACGGAAATGCAACTGAAGGATTCGTTGACTTCCCTGAGTACAAGCAGTTGCGTAGCGAACTTCTGTTCGTGCGTGATTACAAGAAGCAATGGGCAGTTTCTCCCTATCCCGTCAAGCACGTAGCAGTTGATGCGGTGGTTGAACAGAGCGGACACATCCTGCTCGTTAAGCGCCGTTCAGAACCTGGTAAGGGGCTGTATGCACTTCCCGGTGGTCACCTCAACGAGTTTGAGCGCATGGAAGACGGCATGATCCGTGAACTTCGTGAAGAAACGAAGATTAAGGTTCCTCAAGCTGTGCTTCGTGGGTGTGTACAAGACTCTAAGACTTTTGACGATCCGTATCGTTCTACTATCGGTCGTGTTATCACTCAGGCTTTTCATATCAAGCTGCCTGATGATGTTACGCTTCCTAAGGTCAAGGGCAGCGATGACGCTGAAAAGGCTATGTGGGTTCCTCTCAGTGAACTGCGTGAAGAAGATTTCTTTGACGATCACTATCATATCATTCAGTACTTCCTGGGGCTTTAATCATGTTACAACTCGCTACAGGTAACCTCATTGACATGGCCGAACAAGGTCTGTTTGATGTAATCGTACACGGTTGCAACTGCTTGAACACTATGGGTTCAGGCATTGCAGCAGAGATTCGCTCTCGCTATCCAGAGGCCTATGAAGCTGATACTGCATACTCACTCAAACTCCAAGATGATACGAATAGCCAAGTTCAAAAACTTGGTAACTATTCTGCTCATTTGGTAAAGGGAGAGCATGACTTTCTTATTGTGAATGCATATACTCAGGTAATGTTTACGCCACGAGGTGTTGACCATTTTGAGTATGCTTCGTTTGAAGTCATTCTCAAGAAGTTTGCTCATGAATATGGCCCCTTCAAGATCGGCTTCCCGTATATCGGTATGGGACTAGCAGGCGGCGATAAGGATCGTATCATTGCGATGATTGAAGACTTCGCAGTACAGGTTTCCGCTAAGGGCGGTTCAGTAACTTTGGTAGAATTTGGTTGACACAGGCAAAAAGATAAGCTATACTATAAAAAGAATTGAAAAAGTCTAGTTGATAGACAACTAGCATACAAAGATAAAGGAGATTTATCATGCACAACATCATTCTCAATTCGGACTCGTACAAGTACAGTCAATTTAATCAATACCCTGCTAATACTACAGGCATCTACAGCTACATTGAAAGTCGCGGCGGCGTATATGACGCTACTGTGTTCTTCGGTCTACAAGCATTCATCAAGGAATATCTTATTGGTCCAGTAGTGACTATGGATATGATTGACGAAGCAGAAGCACTCATCACTGCACATGGCGAACCCTTCAATCGTGAGGGTTGGGAATATATTGTGCGTGAACACGGTGGCAATCTTCCCGTCATTATCAAAGCAGTCCCAGAAGGCACTGTAGTAGGTGTTAAGAATGTTCTCGCTACCATTGAGAACACTGACCCTGCTTGCTACTGGTTGACTAGCTTCCTTGAGACTGCGTTGCTTCGTGCGATTTGGTATCCGACTACGGTTGCTACCAACAGTTATGAGAACAAGAAACTGATTCTTGACTATTTGGAGAAAACAGGTGACCCTACTAGTATTGATTTTAAGCTGCACGACTTTGGCGCTCGTGGTGTCTCTAGTCTTGAATCTGCTGGTATTGGTGGAGCCGCCCATCTTGTCAACTTCATGGGAACCGATACTGTGGAAGCTCTCCTGTTCGCTCGGCGTTATTACGCTGCTGACATGGCTGGGTTCAGTGTACCTGCTATGGAACACAGCACTGTAACAAGCTGGGGCCGCGAAAACGAAGTTGCCTCGTATCGCAACATGGTCAAGGTGAATGGCAAGCCCGGCGGTATTGTTTCGGCTGTGTCGGATAGCTATGACATCTTCAAGGCATGTGAGTTGTGGGGTACGGAACTCAAGCAGGATGTGATTGATAGCGGTGCTACTCTCGTTGTTCGTCCTGACTCGGGTGATCCGGCAACTGTTGTTAAGCAGTGCTTGCAGATTCTTGAGAAGCACTTTGGCTCGACTAAGAACGACAAGGGCTACCGGGTCTTGAACAATGTGCGTGTCCTTCAGGGTGATGGCATCAATCATGCTTCTATTCGTAGCATCCTGTTCACTATCACGATGGCTGGCTACAGTGCAGACAACGTAGTGTTCGGTCAGGGCGGCGCTCTGTTGCAGATTGTCAATCGTGACGATCAGAAGTTTGCAATGAAGTGTTCGGCTGCTCTTGTCGATGGTGTTTGGGTCGATGTTTACAAGGACCCAATTCACGACAAGGGAAAGCAGAGCAAGAAGGGTCGGGTCACTCTCTACAAGGATGGTCATGGCAACTTCTTTAGTGATGTTATCAATAAGGGTTATCCTGATGAACTGCACACTGTTTTTGAAAATGGTGTTCTCGTCAAGGAATACACTTTTGATGAAGTTCGGGCAAACGCTACAATCTAAGGTGAATAAGGGGTTGACTTAACGGTCAACCCCTGTTATAAGAAGAATATGACAAAGCGTTATGTATACTTTTTCACACGCCAAGATATCTTCAAGGAGTACCAGCTTGTGCAGACTGCACATGTTGCTATGAAGTTGGGTACAAAGTTGGCAAAGAGCGAAGACCCAGATAATACGTACTTCACTTGTGTGGGTGTCCGTAACTTAGAAGCCCTTGAGGCTGTTGAAAAGATTCTAGATCAGTTCGGTTTTTTCTATGAAGCATTTATCGAACCTGACCTGAATGGCGGGGAAAAGACAGCAATTGCTCTTTACCCTGTAGATGAAGATAAGCGGGATATCCTGCTTGCGTTTAACCTGTTGAAGTTTTGAGGATCAAATGGCATATTTTCTTAAGAGTGGTACTACTTACAAGGTTTCGTCAAAGGAATCTATGGATCTACATGAGGCACTTCCTGCAGGTAATTACACCATTGGGCAGGACATGTTTGGTAACTTCTTCCTTGAGCAGATCGATTCGTTCGAACTGCCAAAGAAGTTGTACGGTGATTCGCTTCGTCACACGGATCGTATTATCAATACCTTCTTTTCTCGTCCAGCGCAAACAGGCGTTATGCTGAACGGTGAAAAGGGTTCCGGCAAGACTATGCTTGCTAAGAACGTTGCTAATGAACTTGCAAAGCAAGGTGTTCCGACTATCGTAATCAATCGTGATTGGACGGGAGACGGTTTCTTCAAGCTGTTGCAGGACATTGATCAGCCTTGTGTTGTTCTTTTTGACGAGTTTGAAAAGGTATATGACAAGGATGATCAGGAGCAGATTCTGACTCTGCTTGACGGTGTGTTTGGCTCTAAGAAGCTGTATATGTTCACTGTCAACGACAAGTGGCGTGTTGATCAGCATATGCGTAATCGTCCCGGACGTATCTACTACATGCTTGATTTCAAGGGACTTAGTCCCGAATTCATTGTTGAATATTGCGAAGACAACCTGACTGAACAGAAGTACATTGAACAGATTGTTTCAATCGCAAGCCTGTTTGGTGAGTTTAACTTTGACATGCTCAAGGCACTTGTTGAAGAAATGAATCGCTACAACGAAAGCCCGACCGATGCTCTTGCGATGCTCAATGCAAAGCCTGAGTTTGATGGTGGTACGAAGTATGCAGTTGAAGTTGTCCACATGGGTACTACGATTGATCGTCCTCATCCATCTGAGTTTAGCGGAAACCCGCTAAGTCCTAAGGGTTTCGGAGTTGAGTTTGATCCTGAACCCGACAATGATGATTCGGATTGGACAACTGTCCGTTTCAACCCTAACTCGTTGATCAACCTCAACGCTCAGGAAGGGAAGTTCATCTTTGAAGATCAGGGCACTCGTGTGATTCTTACCCGAGTGAAGGAGAAGGCATATTTCAACTACGCTGACCTGTTCTAATTTTGTCTTCGATGTGGACGGTACGCTGACTCTTAGTAGACAGCGTATCGATCCATCGTTTGAAGAATGGTTCCTTTCCTTCTGCCAAAGCAATAGCGTCTATCTCGTGTCTGGAAGCGACTACGAGAAGACGTTAGAGCAGCTTGGCGAAGATATATGCAATGCTGTTAAGGGCGTCTATAGCTGCTGCGGGAATGCTCTCTACGTCAAAGGAGAGTTGCAGTATCACAATGATTTTGAGTTGTCTGATGAACAAGAACAATTCATGCGTAATTTAGTGGAACTAAGTGCATTCCCTGCTAAAACAGGTAATCATCTTGAGAAGCGCATTGGTTTAGTAAATCTCAGTGTAGTTGGCCGTAATGCAAATCGGGAACAAAGACAGTTCTATTCAGGCTATGACTGTGCAATAAATGAGCGTAAAAATCTAGCCGAACTAATTGAACGTAGGTTTCCAGAGTTACAAGCTACCTTGGGTGGTGAAACTGGAATCGACATTCATCCAAAGGGGAAAGATAAATCGCAGATTGCAGAATTTATCCGTCCGTTTATCTTCTTTGGTGACAAGGTGTATCCTGGAGGAAATGATTTTACCATAGCCAATGCCGCAGATAACTATTACTGCGTTGATGACTGGCAAGAAACTTTTGAAATATTAAAGGAGTACCATTCATGTTAGAATGTTTGATTTTAGGCGATAGTATCGCAGTTGGAACAAAGATGTTTGCCCCTAAGGAATGCGTATCGTATTCTAAGGGTGGATATAACACATGGCAGTGGAATAAGAAGTGGGGAAATACCCCACTTGATGCAAAGGTAGTTGTAATCAGTCTCGGAACCAATGATCACAAATACGTTCGTACCGAAGCTGAATTGCGTAAGATGCGTAATCGGGTGCATTCGAAGCGAGTTATGTGGGTTATGCCCCCGTGTAATGAAAAGTTTTGTAAGGCAAACGTCAATGCAATTGTTGAGAAGTTAGCACATGAATATGGTGACACTATCATCGGTACTAAGCATGTTCAGCCGGATCATATTCATCCCTCTTGGAAGGGATATAAAGAAATTGTAAAGAAGGTAGGATTATGAGTCAATTTGGAACTGGAACATGGGTGAATGTTGTTAAGAACAGCATCTCCGAACACCTCTCTCACTTAGAGAGAAATTTTGAAATCGCCATGACACAACATGGACTAGATGAGATTGATGCACATGCATGTGCGCTAGCTGCTGCTATCGCATCGGGTAACGGCGAACTTGCGTTTGAAATCTCAATGAATGGTCCTTTGTTTGGCAGGGATGAGAGGGAGTTGGTAGCACAAGCGGTTGTCAGCATGTCAATCGACAATGTATATCTCTCCTATCTAGACGCAGTTGACATTGCAGAGTACAACTCTCCTAGGTCGCATTCGCTAGAAATTTTCGAACCGATCATGACCGATGAGACAGGTAAGGCTGCAATGTATGCATTTGCTGCTGCTATCGTTCTTAAGCACAGCCGGTCATTTGCTTTGGTCGAATTGCTCAAGGATCGTAAGTTCACCCGTGAGCAGATTCAAGACATCGCAAACATCGCTGCTGTTGTCTCATCCATCAATAAAGCAATTATTTAACCGATAGGAAAAAAAGTTCTTGACATTCTCTAACTAGGCATATATAGTGTGTACATGATGACGAAACAGAGCTTTGACGCAAATCTGCCAAAAAGCGCCGTTAAATCAACATAAAGATTGACAGGACTAAATAAACTTGCTATGATTACTAAATGTTCGATATCGCTGAAACAGCATGACACCGGATTATGGGGACAACTCTCCATATTGGGCCAAGCTGCGGTAGCATATCCAACAGATGTTCGCAGTGCCTTTAATTCAATGATTGAAGGTGTCGGGGGATGAAGTAAGCATAGTTCATAAACTAGTTTATTTTGCCCCTGGGAATCGAAAGACTCTCAGGGTTTTCCATTAGTAAGAGGCTAAAATCTCTTACAGTCAGATGAAAGACTGACAAAAAGTGCAAGTCGGAACGAGGCTGCAAAGCACTATAAAAAATGAACGGGCGGTGATAGGGATGAAATCTGCGGAGATAACGCAGAGAGTAAAAACTTTCAGTGAGGAACATCGTGATTCCTCGCAAGCGGGCAAGTCCGAAATGCCGGACAACATAGTCTCGCTTGTCAACAAAAGGCTACTCATTTATTACACGAGAACATTGAAACTTAAACACCGCCCTCACCCTCTGAAGGTGAGACAACGCACGTTGAAAATGTTTTCATGTAAAAAATGATCAATAAATATTCATGCAAAGATTATTGACCCTTCGTCTAATGGTAGGACATCGGATTTTGATTCCGCGAATCGGGGTTCGAGTCCCTGAGGGTCATCCAATCAATGCCCACTTAGCTCAGTTGGTAGAGCAATACACTAGTAATGTATAGGCCGCGAGTTCGAATCTTGCAGTGGGCACCATTCTTTATGACTCCTTAACTCAACTGGACAGAGTGCAAGTCTTCGAAACTTGAAGTTGTGGGTTCGAATCCCTCAGGGGTCGCCAATTCATGCCCGCGTAGCTCAGCCGGATAGAGCATCAGATTACGAATCTGAGGGTCGGAGGTTCGAATCCTTCCGCGGGCGCCAATTTTATGTACGCTAAGTGTTACGGTAGCACGACTGGTTCCAACCCAGTTAGCGTGGGTTCGACTCCTACAGCGTATGCCAATTATGGTGTCGGTAGCTCAGTGGTAGAGCGGCGGTTTGTGGTACCGCATGTCGGGAGTTCGATCCTCCTCCTTCACCCCAGTTCATGCTAGGTTAGTGTTAGCGGTCAGCACATGAGTTTGTGGAACTCAGCGCATTGGTTCGAATCCAATACCTAGTACCAATCTCATGCACCCTTAGCGCAGTGGTAGCGCATCACCTTGACATGGTGGAGGTCGCTGGTTCAAATCCAGCAGGGTGTACCAATCTTAAAAGGATAACTTATGTCAATACAAGACCCTCATTATCATGAAGATAAGAAGACCGGACTTTTAGTTAAGTGCATGAAGTCGTGTACTAACCTCTTAACCGACTACAGATTTTGGGTTGGTGTAACTATCAGTTATCCGTTAGAACACTTTCTCTGGGAACATGTCTGGCCCTTCAAGCTACTAATGCATTTTCTCGGAATTTAATTTATGCCGGCGTGTGACACCGCTATTTGGTGCACCGTAATAGCGACGAATAAACGTTGCCGCTGGCCACTTTTTATGCGTCTGCATACATGGACTACCTTCCGAAAGTAGCCCCAGTATAGAAAATAAGCGGGCGCGCCAATTAGCGTGTAAGAGTTTGCAGTATACGAGGTTGTGTGATGGCTTCGTCCTGATACATTTCAGGGCTTGTATGGAACCACACAACTACAGCATAGCGCATACCTTGTACATCACGAACACCATGCAGATAAGGCCAATTGCCGGGATACATTAACATGTCTCCTGCTTTGGGTTTCTTCTCTATATCAAAGAACGGAAAGTAAACTTCTCCGCCTTCGTAGTCATCGTTCAAATATGTGACACAGGCTAGATCACGATTAACATCACTTCTTTTAGCTACGGCATCCTCTATGTATTGCCCATCAATGTGTGGCCAGTAATGAGAATCTGCTCCGTAACAAAGAAAGTGAACTTCGTGATTGATGGTAGCTACGTCAAATTTTTCTTTGGCTAGTTGTTTGCAATCGTCAATGAGTTTATCTACTTCTTCACTAAACACAGTGTAGTCTACAAACTTTGCTGCACACAGGTCTTTGTTATGAGCAGTGACATACTCACCGTTTATGATTTTACCTACTGTAGCGTCATCTTTGGGGGCTTCTTGTGCATGATGCAATAGTGACTTAATCAAATCACTGCTGATTGCATCAGATAGATGATGAATTTTTCTAGAGTCAAGGTGCATATGAGTATTTATAAGCACATTTGTCGTGTTTGAATTTTGGAGTCGTGCTAGAGTGGCCGATTAGACTATCTTGGAAAGGTAGCGTACCGCAAGGTACCGTGAGTTCGAATCTCACCGACTCCGCCAACGATATTTTTTTGAGGTCATATTTCGGTTGACTTTGAGTAGAGTATCATATACATTGAGAACATAGAGAGAGCAGCGATGTTCTCTCGCTCTTTGACATCGTTGAAAAATAATAAGTCTCTTAGGAGACTTATTAAATGAACACACTATACGGTTCGATTCCGTATGAAGACTGATCATCTTACCTGTTCGCGGCAGGACGTAGGGTTACTAGTGTGTTCTTTTAATAAGTCTAATGCTTCTGTAGCTCAGTTGGTAGAGCACCTGATTGAAGATCAGGGTGTCGTCGGTTCGATTCCGTCTGGGAGCACCAGATTATCTACTCGGTTCGAGTCCGAGCTAAACATAGGGATGGCCTCCTATGACATGAGGTGCTCACTGGGAGCGGATACTATATTTTACTCGTGTGTGTACAGTATGCCGTATGTGACCTCGCCTTATTCTCAATCCATGCGAGAGTGTACCCGAAGGCTGTAGCAGTACTATTGAGTTAGTATCAGTGACTTTATTTGAGATACGAGTCACGGCGAGTAAATACATTTAACATGCGGCTGTGGCGGAATTGGTAGACGCCCTGGTTTTAGGTACCAGTATCGTAAGGTGTGGGGGTTCGAGTCCCTTCAGCCGCACCAAAATTCAGAAATCGGAAGAAGTCATTGGTCTAGAACAATGACTTCAAGGCACACTATGAGGGTCACTAAAACTAGAGAACCTGAACTGCTGAACCGATACCAAATTGCCCCGATGGCGGAATCGGTAGACGCGGGAGACTCAAAATCTCTTGCCCAAAAGGCGTGGGGGTTCGAGTCCCTCTCGGGGCACCAATCATTTGAACCACGGGTCCTTAGCTCAGTAGGTAGAGCAGTAGACTTTTAATCTATTTGTCGTGGGTTCAAATCCCACAGGACCCACCAAATTTTGCCCTATTAGTTAAATGGTAGAACGACTGTTTCGTAATCAGTAGATGGCAGTTCGATTCTGTCATAGGGCACCAGTTTGCTCCCTTAGTTTAGCGGTAAAACACCTGGCTTATATCCAGCATCGTCTCCAGATTAGAGAGCGTCACAGGTTCGAATCCTGTAGGGAGTACCAAGATAAATATCTGTATGATAATTTGGATTTTCAGAGAACAACGTTCCGGTAGTACCGCGTTTACTAGACTAGTTGCTAACCAGTTAAACAGGATAGATAAATTTGTTAGATATCCAGAAGACATAGAATTAGTAAAGAATATTACTAATCCAGAAGATTATGTCTTTAGTTCTCATTTCTCTAATTTCATAGAAATTATGAATTCATTTGATAAACCGGTGATGTTAATTAGGTGTGCTAGGAAAGATAAAATAGAACGCTGCATGAGTTATCTAATCGCTAAGTATAAGGCTAAGCAGATTGTAAACAACATCAACCCTTGGAATATCATTCGAGGTGAAGATGGCATAGCAGACTTCGAAACTTTCATGTCTAACATTGAACCAACTGTATTTTCAAAAAAAGAAATTTATAATTACCTACAGTATTGTACTGAAATGAATCAATGCTGGGAAAACCATACAGACTCATATCAAAATTGCACTGTCTTTTATGAAGACTTGTGTACTGATATCGGAGTTGATTTGCCTATGTTAGGTTTAACCTCACTAAGCATAACAAATGATGATGCGATAACCATCAAGATGCCCTCATATAAAAAGCAGATTTGCTTAAACTATGATATGGTTGTACGTTGGATATCAGAATATTATTTGGAAAATAGAATATAATATTGCCCAGATGGTGGAATGGTAGACACGCAACGTTGAGGTCGTTGTGAGAGAAATCTCGTGGAAGTTCGAATCTTCTTCCGGGCACCAATCAGCAATGGTTGATTTTGTATTTATGCACTAAGGCTTGCACAAAGAGCATTTCTAGTGTATGAAATTTAAGAGTCTAAATATGATAATAGATAGGAGTTAATCATGGCGGTACTAGCCTTAGACATTTCAGGTACTCCAAGAACATGGATTACCAACGACGAAGCAATTAGCTATCATGCTAAAAGCTTGGTTGTCTGGACTTTAGGTAATGTCATCGCTAAGTATCGCGGGGGCATTCAAAAAGACGGGCAGCAAAGCTACCTTGAAACCCCAAGCATCATTGCAGTGCGAGGTGCAGGATTCGATTTTCGTAAGCACAACAAAGTTGTCTTAACTAATCGTACACTGTTTGCTCGTGATCGTAACATTTGCGGTTACTGCGGTGGTCACTCTGGTCATTCAAAACTAAGCAGAGACCACATTGTTCCTAAGTTCCACGGTGGACTTGATGAATGGACGAACGTTGTTACGTCTTGCATCCCTTGCAACCAAAAGAAGGGCTGCAAGACGCTCAAGCAATCAGGTATGGAACTGTTGTATGTTCCATATGAACCGAATCACTTTGAAAATTTGATTCTCCAAAATCGCAATATTCTTGCAGATCAGATGGAGTATCTAATGACAGGTGTTCCTAAGCACAGTCGGATTATTGATCTTAACTAGAAAAATAATTCGACTCTGCACAGGACGTTAAATATCATTGATGAAAGTTATATTCCTCGATAGCTCAGTGGTAGAGCCGCGCACTGTTAATGCGCTGGTCGGAGGTTCGAATCCTTCTCGGGGAGCCAAATATAATGCCGCATTAGCTCATTTGGTAGAGCAACTGATTTGTAATCAGTAGGTGGCGGGTTCGAATCCTGCATGCGGCACCACTTATAAAAGCAAGAGTTTACCAAAACTCTTGCTTTTTCTTTTAAACTATCTTATATTGATATAGTGAAAAGTTTCGTTGTCCCCGTAGTTCAACTGGATAGAATACGAGCCTTCTAAGCTTGGGGTTGCAGGTTCGAGCCCTGCCGGGGACGCCAAAACTTTTCATAGTATTGTAATAATGCTAAATAATTATCTATTGTATTAAATGGGGCCTTAGCTCAGTTGGGAGAGCGATAGCTTTGCAAGCTATAGGTCAAGGGTTCGAACCCCTTAGGCTCCACCAAATACTTTAGAAGTAGATATAACGGGGATTAGCGCAGTCTGGTAGCGCATCTGGTTTGGGACCAGAGGGTCGCAGGTTCGAATCCTGCATCCCCGACCATATTATGCCCGGTTAGCTCAGGGGTAGAGCGTCTGCTTTACACGCAGAATGTCGGCGGTTCAATCCCGTCACCGGGTACCATTTTCTATAGTGTTGTGTTGTATAGATAAATATATAACCGACTAAAGAGTCGGCCATTAACAAGGGGATTTATGAGTTGGCTCTATTTCACAAACATCTTATTGTCCGTGCCGAGGTAAAGAACCCTCTGGTATGCCCGGACAAGGTATCCAAAGAATGGATGCCCGCGCTGATTGAGCGCATCGGTATGAAGGTCCTTATGGGACCCTACGCTGTTTACAGCGAAATGGAAGGTAATCGCGGACTTACGTGTGCTACGATTATCGAAACTAGTCATATCGTTATGCATATCTGGGACGAGGAAGAACCGGCAATGGTACAGTTAGATGTCTATACCTGCGGTCCTTTGGACCCGTATGATGTAGTAGAAGCACTCGCAGAAATGGAACCTGTTCACATTGATATGAAGTATCTTGATCGTGAACATGACCTAATCGATCTTCCAGTGCCTGTAGAGTACAAAGATTAACTAAACCTTCAATACCAGTGAGGTGTTACGGTAGCACATCGGTCTCCAAAACCGTGAGCCGGGGTTCGACTCCCTGCACTGGTGCCATTCAGAAAGGCAAAAAAAGCCTTGACAATGCTCCTGCGATCATGTATATTGATCATACTGAGAAACAACAAATCGCAGGAGCAATTATCTAAGAATGCGGGATGGGTGCGCTGCTAGAAACGGTGCGCTTAAAGAGGTGGAGTGTAAGATGAAGAACAAAGTTATCCCCGCCCATCCCCACCCTAATATGCGAGTATGGCGAAATTGGTAGACGCAACGGACTTAAAATCCGTCGATTTATTCGTGCCGGTTCGAGTCCGGCTACTCGCACCAAACTACGGCCCGGTCGTCTAGTGGCTAGGACACTGCCCTTTCAAGGCAGAGAAGCGGGGTCGGAACCCGTTCGGGCTACCAGATAAATACATCTGATCTAATATAGAGATCACTTACAAAAGGAAACAAAAATGAAGACCATTACTACTATTGCTGCACTCGCAGCATTGATTACTCTCGCAGCTTGCAATGACAAGCCGGCACCAGCAGAACCTACTAATACTACGGTTGTTGAAGCACCTGCAGCAGAACAAACTGGAGGTCCTTGCGGTGATGGCACTGTGTTGCGTGAAAACGAGAAGTGCCGTTAAGAGTTCAATACTGATCTAAAACAATCAAAAATACGGAGCCAATCATGAGCAATGTAATTCACGTTGAATTTGGTAAGAAGAACGATGCACAGGAAGTGCCTGGCACTGATACAGCCTCTAGCCTTACTGCTTATCTAGATAGTTTGCGTGAAAAGGGTATTGTAGAAGACGATATTCTTGATGTGCTTGATGCAATCAATGATGCGGATTCATACTTTGCTTCTGATGAAGTCGTACAAGGCTTCGCTGATGGTTGGCTCCATCAGTTTCTTTAAAGTTTAAGGGTCGGTAAAGCTAGTGGCTCTAGCAGTCGGACTGTAAATCCGATCCGTTACCGGGGGAGGATCGATACCTCACTGGCCCACCAATACAATGCGCCTGTAGCTCAGGGGTAGAGCACCGTGCTGATAACGCGGTGGCCGGAGGTTCAAATCCTCCCGGGCGCACCAACTATAAAAAGTTTACGGCTATCGTAACCACATAAATATTAATATGGAAGAGTGGCAGAGCGGTTTAATGCAACGGTCTTGAAAACCGTCGTAGTCGAGAGGCTACCGTGAGTTCGAATCTCACCTCTTCCGCCATCATTAGGAGCAAGCAGTGTCATACTTACTATTCTTAGACGATGAGCGTCACCCAGATGATGTTACGTGGGAAAAGTTCCCTCGTGATTTGGTAACGTTTATCATAAAGGATTTTAATACGTTTGTTAATCAAATCATGATTTCAGGCATGCCTGCTTTTGTATGCTTTGATCACGATCTAGCTGATCAGCACTATGCTGCCATGATAGCAGAAGCAGAAGGTCGTCCAGCAGATTACGGTCCCGAAAAGACGGGTTATGATTGTGCTAAGTGGCTAGTAGATTTCTGCGAAGATAACAAGCGTAAGTTCCCCCGTTACGTAGTTCATTCTAAGAATCCGGTAGGGAAAGAGCGAATTATTGCATACATCGAAAATGCCAAGAAGCATCTAGATATCTAGAAATACGGAGAGTTGGGTGAGTCGGCTGAAACCACCTTCCTGCTAAGAAGGCGAACTGGTAAAACGGTTCCGAGGGTTCGAATCCCTCACTCTCCGCCAAAATTTCGGTTGACATTCGTCCCGAAAGTTGTTATATTTAAATCAATGAAGTTTAATGCATCGGTGGCAGATTGGGAATGCGGTGGATTGCAAATCCGCTACGCAAGTGAAGTAGGTTCGATTCCTACCCGGTGCTCCAAAACTATGCGCTTGTAGCTCAATGGTCAGAGCCGACCGCTCATAACGGTCTGGTTGCAGGTTCGAGTCCTGCCGAGCGCACCACATACTAGAAAGGAGAAGGCAATGGGATGGCGTGATACTCACGTAAATGTTAACGATATGCTCGGTAAGACCTTCTCTAAAGTAAGGTCGGATACTGATACTGTAACTTTTGAAAATGATGAAGTGCGTTATGTACTTTATCATCAGGGAGATTGCTGCGAATCGGTAGTAGTTGAAGATATCGTCGGTGATCTCGAAGACCTGGTGGGTTGGCCTTTGCTAATCTCTAGGGAAGATACGAACGCTGATGGTCCTGAACTGAATGAAGAAAGCTACACTTGGACTTTCTACAACTTCGCAACCTTTAAGGGTTATGTGACGATTCGGTTCCTAGGAACGTCGAACGGTTACTACAGCGAAGACGTAGATTGTCGTAAAGAAATTTTGGGCGCATAACTCAGTAGGTAGAGTGTCTGACTCTTAATCAGAATGTCGCAGGTTCGATCCCTGCTGCGCCCACCAACTTTCATAGGTGAAACATGAAACACAAGATGTATTGTATCTTTGCTAAGGAGAGCGTTCAGAAGATGAACGGCATCCGCGGCAAGATGGCTACACAAGCAGGACATGCTTATCTACATACGTTCATGAACGCTATGGCCGAGACTCCTGAGCTTGCTACAGCGTATCTAGACAGCGGTCATGCATATAAGATCACTTTGATCGTAGACACTGTAGAGCAGCTTAGAGAGCTTCAAGAAGCGTATAATGACGTATGTGCTACGCAACTCATCACCGACAAAGGCTTCACGGTCTTCACGGAACCTACTACGACTTGTCTTGGTATCGGTCCTTTGAGCGAAGACATGATCGGTGAAGATTTGAAAGCACTAAAGACGTTTACTTAATGACGGGGTAGCTCAGTTGGTCAGAGCGTCGGTCTCATACGCCGAATGTCGAAGGTTCAAATCCTTCCTCCGTCACCAATCATGTAGTATGCAGAGCTAGTCGCAACTAAAGACCAAGGGCAAAGCACTAAGTTCCCCGCCCTTGGAGTGAGGACCCGCAAGGGAGAATTTAATCCTCGTGACTAGAATGGGGTGTGCTACTTTTTTAATGGCTCGTTAGTCCAGAGGCCTAAGACGCTAGCCTGTCACGCTAGAGATCACGGGTTCGAATCCCGTACGAGTCGCCATTTTTAATACCCAAAACACTGTACAACAGTGATCTTTTATACTATAGTGATTAAATCAGAAGGAAACACAAATGAAGATCAATCTACGCAAGGCTAACGCTATTCAAGTAGCAATCAACGAAACTATCAAGGGCCTTGAATTTAATGCTACTGCTAGCATCAACGAGTTCCAAGATGCTGCTAACGAGATTAGTACCGCATCTGCGAAGTTTTCTCGCAACCTCGTTCGTCGCATTGCTTTGCTTGATGCCCTTTACGAGATTCGTAAGGCTGTTGCGTCGGCAAACGATAGCGCAGGCATCGATGGCCGTCTTGCTGACGTTGCTCGTCTTGAAAAGGATTTCCAGTTCTACAGCACGTATGCAAAGGCTTCAGTCATCACTGATGCTGCTGTCATCAACGGCAAGCTAGCAAAGCTTCGCAATCGCACGGAAGAGTCTTATTCTTTCCGAAGCGACACAGTTGACACCTCTATCTTCACTGAAACTGAAGTTGAAGGTTTCAAGGGCATCGTTTCTGCTGCTAAGAAGCAGAAGCAGAAGTTGCAGGACGAACTCCTTGAGTTGAACGTCCGTACTGAAATTGAGTTTTCGGATGCAACTGTCGCTACGCTTACTAACGAGAACATTCTCTAAGGATCCAAAATGAAGATCGGTCTTAGCTACAGTCGTTGTGTTAAGGATATCGTTGAGGGTAAGGTCAACATCGATGATGTATTGGTGTTGATCGCCCGCACAGACTTTGACCCAAACAACGACTTACAGTGGAAGGGTATCTGGCAAGGCTATACATACGGTGGCGCATTTAATAATGCTGAATGGTATGGCTATGCTGACGAAGATGAACAGAAGTTCCGTAATGTAACTCTGGACCTCTATAACAGCGGTAAGTTACATCAACCACGCAAGTTCGGATCACATCCTGTTCGTCGTCCAGAGATTTGGTTAGAAGCAGTTCTTCCGGACTCTGAACTAGAGCGCAACCCTGCTGCTAAGAATGCATGGGATCATTTTCAGATAGTCGCTGGTCTAGCTGATGTTACGCTAGATCACGAGTATCAATGAGTTTGGTAGTTATGCAGGTTAGACTCTTAGAGTACCTGTAAACTACCCGGAAGGAAAAGAGAGACGAGAGTAGACACGTTCCACACGATAGTGGATTTAGCACGGCGCTTGAAACGCTCCTCACTAACATGAGTCAAACCTAATTTGTTGCATTTTGTGGTTTGAGTGTACGTTAGTCATTGCAGTTTGTTTTTTGTTGATTGCTTGATAGGTTGTTCTCGTATGAGGCACCGGTGTAGTTTGCATAGTCTATCACTTACTTTTTTCCTTCCGTACTATCTTGTATATAAATATCTTTATGATTTTTTATATAGGCGATGAGTGTCCCTTCAATTCTTTGAAACAGGTAACTAACAGACTGTTTCTTGATGAAGGTTGGCAAGTTAAAGGCAATGCGTACTATAAAGGTTATAGTACCGAATGTGTCTTAGCAGATAGCATTGATGATATCTTAGACGGCTACAAACCAGCCGGCAAATGGTGTGTCATCAAAGAAGAAACAATATATCATCCTGTTCTGCGAGGATTTCCAGTCTTTGTAAAAGATGATAATCTCACTAATCTTGCACTTCCTGGGTTCGAAACTGCACTTTATGAGGTATTGCCTCCTCCGCAGATTGATGAATTGCTATCGTTTAATGAAGTGTGTAAGAGAGTGGGAGAAATTCTCGTAGAGAACACAGAGAATTTTTATAGATATAATGATGTTGACAGCATGACCGTACTCTTCTCCGGAGGCTTAGATACGCTGACATGCTGGACAATCCAACAACACGTTTCAGAAAAGTTTGAACTGTCTATTCATCTTCCTAAAAGTCAAGATAAAGACGCTCGTTCCTATTTTGGTACTCGCAGAGAAGAGGAGACGGATGTATTAGAACACCTAGGAAACACTAACTGGGGCTATGCCATATTGAACTATTATAAAAAGTTGAACTGGCAAAATGCAGGTTACTACGCAGAAGTCTATACGTATAGAGATTTAGCAGCGATAGCTGGTATAGGAAAGTATCTTGGAAAAGAAAATATAGAGGATATGATAACAGAAAATGATTACCTGTATCACTTTCTCCTTAGACCTGTCGCAGTGAAACGCTATAAAGAAATAACAAGCAACCTATCATTCCAGACAGAGAATGACCTTAGAACTTATCTTTGGAATACCATCTGGTATGATCATCAGAACTGGCATGTCGATAACAATATGGTATTCTGTCCGTTCGCGGATATAAGGATTCCTGAAATAGTATTGAGACTGGCAGTTGATGATCTAGCAATGGCATGTGTCTCGGGAAAGATTCAAAAGAACATAATCAGACGGTATAAGCCTGAATATCTGTCATTGCTGAGTGACTATAAGAATCAGAAGGCATTGTTTGCAAACTTCTCAAAAAACTTTCATAAGATTGGTTTGGGTGAAGAAACAAAATTAATTTACAGATAAGGCAAAAAAGTTCTTGACATTGCGGTCAAGAGTAGCTATATTAAGTAAATCAAGACGAGAGATCGTCTTAGCTCTTTGAAAATTGAATTAAAGATTGGGGGCATAGCCTCACTAGGGTAGCAGGGAGTAATCTCTGTCAAAGCAAGGTTTCCTATAAACTTGCGCCAGCAATGGTCCATCTATGCAAGCCTGAGTAAGAGTTGACTCGGTAATTTACTCCGAAAGCAACTCCCGTCCGTAGAAAGGCGGTAGGCAGTAAGTTAGTGTTGTAGTCCGAAAGGATAAAGTCCAGGCCAACGGTGAGGACGAAAGAGACTGTGGTGGTCAAGCTACAACAAACCAAACTAACGAATGTTGAATACTAACAGGTAGTTATTGAGTCTGACCTCGCAGGGGAAGGCAAGATAGCAATACAAGCGATGAAGGGATGACCGGAGTCGTGAAGTATGATTGAGTATCCCGCAAGGAGAAAGATACTAGGTGTGTTGTATTCTGTATCTAACAAGATATGGAGCAACTGGAGCAGCACATCTTCGTAGGTTCGCAAAGTTAGCTCATCTGGTAGAGCAATTGTTTTAGGCACAATCGGTAGGTGGTTCAATTCCATCACATTGCATCATAAAAGCGAAAGACTGCTCCGGTACTATGTGAAAGATGCTTAATACCTCACTCGCAAGGGAATGAGGTTCAAGGAGACTCGCAAGGTTGAACTGATTGTTCGGAAAGAAAGCGTAAGGGTTTAGCGACCTTGAACAGCCCGCAAGGCTGGCGAAAGATAGAAGGACGAATAGCATAGTGCGACGAGTCAAACGCCAGACTCTAAAAAAGGCAGCATTGAGTGATACTAACTGACCGTAAAAGGCGTTAGTGGATAACGGTAGAACGGTCCTCGCAAGGGATTCGGTAATGACCAAAGTCACTCGTTTAAAGCAGTAATCTCATGCTTTGCAAGAAATAGACTAAATAATATTAGACTATTTTGATGAACACATAAAAACAGGACGCTGGCTCGTTGAAGTATTAGGGGAAGTAGCTACCCTGAGGTATGGAGAGTTGAGTGTGTTCTTCAAAATAG
>Ga0209191_1000286_pt1 | contig 40207 bp, 35 predicted proteins | sample S_130626_EF_Meta_FD_187320 | JGI IMG/M metagenome (GOLD analysis project Ga0209191, IMG submission 187320) | Freshwater microbial communities from Lake Simoncouche, Canada to study carbon cycling - S_130626_EF_MetaG (SPAdes) (version 2) | ecosystem: Environmental > Aquatic > Freshwater > Lake ...
CACCGCCACCAGCATCAATATCAGCACCAGCATCAATATCAGCATCAGCATCAATACCAGCACTAGCACCAGCACCAGCACCAGCATCAACACCGCCACCAGCATCAATACCATCACCAGCATCAATATCAGCACTAACATCTTTACAAGAACAAGAAGCAGAACCAGCACCAGAGCCAGCAACAACACCAGCATCAATATCAGCACCAGCAACAGCACCATCATCAATGCCAACAACAGCAACAACACCAGCAACAGCAACAACATCAGCATCAATATCAACACCAGCATCAATATCAGCACTAGCACCATCAACAACAGCAACAACGCCAGCACCAGCACCAGCACCAGCATCAATATCAGCACCAGCATCAATATCAGCACCAGCATCAGCACCAGCAACAGCATCAATACCATCATCAATGCCAGCACCAACAACACCAGCACTAGCACCAACATCAACACCAGCATCAGCACTAGCAACAACACCAACAACACCAACACTAGCACCAGCACCAGCAACAACACCAGCAACAGCAACAACATCAGCATCAGAATTAATACCAATGCTAACACCAGAAATGCCAACACCAGAATCAATACAAGCAAAAATGTCAAAAATACCAATAAAACCCATTCTACAAGGGGACAACGGAACAGCAAAAGCATTTCTAATGAAACCTCTAAAAAATTATGAATCAAAATCTACAGGAGGTAGTAGACGCAATTATATTCATAATAACAATAACAAAAAAAATAAAACAGTAAAATTGAAATAGAGCGTTGCAACGATTGAAAAAAAAATCCAATAATAAATATAGAATGGATATTTTTTATTATAGTAATTACTGTAAACATTCTCAGAAAGTTCTTCAATTTCTCGTAAAAGGGGATTTAGTCGATAAAATAAGTTTTATTTGTATTGACAAGCGTTTTTATGATAAACGTACAAATCAAACCAAAATAGCTTTAGAGAACGGATCACATGTAATTTTACCACCGAATATACATAGTGTTCCCTCACTTTTACTCGTCAATAAAAATTATCATTTAGTAACAGGTGATGATATTATACGTCATTATGAACCACGTATTAAAGAGAAATTAGCAAGTGTAAATTTTGGAAATGGGGAACCTTTAGGGTTTCCTATCAACAATATTAGTGGTTCAGGGGGATCCAATATAGTTTCAGAACAATTTACATTTTATAATATGTCACCAAATGAGCTAAGTGCAAAAGGTGAAGGAACAAATCGAGAAATGTATAATTATGTTCGCGCATCTTTAGATGCACCATTTATTGAAACACCCCCAAATACATATAAACCCGATAAATTATCATCTAATGTTAATATGGATACAATTCAAAAACAGAGAACAGAAGAGATTCAACAATCTCCACTATTTGTGCCTGTTTTGTAAATTTCAAATAAAAAAATGTAAAATATAAAAATGTAAAAACACATAAATAAATAACTTGTAATATTCTATTGTTATGTCAACTACCGATAAATCTACAATTTTAAGAGCATTCAATTCAAGTTTTTTTGATTTTGTCAATGAAATTATAAGAATTTTTCCAGACAATTCTGATATAACAACGGGAAAAAGAGCATTTGAAATGGCAAAATCAGCAAATCCAACAATTATAATAAAAGTCTGGTATACATTTGTTTACAAACCTTATACAGAAGTTATCGATTCAGGCGATATTACTTTTTTCTTTGATAAAAATTATGAAGAAGATGTAGGGGTTTTAAATAACTCACGCAAAATTTTGAATATTATTGATTCTTTACGGGATCCAATTCGTATTATGAGTGATGAAAACAAAGCACATTCGATGAATTATATTCAGATATTAAGTCGTCTTTCCAATGTATATCACTCTTTGTAGGTTCGAACTGTTTGTGATATTCAAAAGTCAAAATTGACGCAAAGCAAATAACAGAACGGCGGGTTCAATTTCCGAAAAATAGTCCCAAATAATCTTTTTATTAATTTTCTTTTTCTCACTTGTCGATAAACTTGGTAAATAAATTTCATGATGAATCTGATAAATATGAAACCACAAATGTCTAGACATTGTATCAGGACGTGGCTGTTTCAAAATATAATGTTGAATATATCCCTGATGAATATATTGAATAAATGCTGTCAATTGTTTGTAAAAATTCCAGAATAGGTTTTTATACATTGGAAAATATTGAAGAAATTCATTCAATTTATTCGTGCGTAACAAAGATAAATACTGATATTGTAAGTTTGGGTGATTACCACGAATTTCTTTCAATCGTTCGTAATAATCACACCCAATAGAAGTTCGATCACCACTGACTGTATCTACTAACATATATCCCAATGGTGCTAATGTTATTTCTTTCACCAATTCGAGTGCTTCATAGCAACGATAATACAATTGACCACTAATAATCACAGGACTAATATAATTGGAAAAATCATGAATTTTTGGAAGAAAGAACACTTGATAATCATTCAATTTTGTTAATTCTGGGCTATTATAAACAGTTGAGTATAAAGGTAATAACCGCACAGAATTCGATGATTCTATATTATATATTGCTACCAAATATGCACGTGGTTCTTCAATAGATAAGACAATATGATTTTTTGGGTGTTGAAGAACAAAATTATAACAATATTTTTTATTCAAATTTTCCACTAACCAAGAATTGTTCAAATGAGAATCTTTATGTTCATGAATAGCTTCCAAAAACATTTCTCGGAATGTTATATTATCCAGATTTTCGCCATTATTTTCATAATTCGTGCGATAATACGAATAATCGCAACCAATAGCATTTTTTGTAGCAATGTTCCAAGTTTTTATAGATGGATCATAAAAGAGTTGAATCATAGTGCCTTCGATAATTTCAGTAATTTCAATTTCCTCGGGAATCAAACTATTCACTGTTGGGTGTTTCGATTTGAATACAGACATTGGAATAGATTTAGGTGGCGAGAAACTTACTAATTTCATTTCACCAGAAGATTTGCTGAAAATAACGGAACGATACTTACCTGTTTCTTCATCATCAAAAGAAAGACAATTTTTTTCATAATTGATAATTTTATATAAACTGGATTCCTTGCATTTTAACTTGTTATTGATTGAATCGGCATTTGAATCGAGAATATAAGGAGACATCATGATTGTGTTATTGTAGTAAATACTTTTATAAGATTGTTTACAATTGTCATTTTTAAATCAATTTTTTATCTTCAATGTAAATGTAAAACAGTTAAAAATAAATGTAGTTATTACATATCATGAAAAATATAATAACTATTATAAGAAAATTTATATCAAAAGACATACCAAATCCTGTTGGTAGATGGAGAATAGATCATTCAAATACACAAATAAACAATAAAATAGATTTATCAAATGAAGATCATTGTGGACCATGTGGACAATACGCATTAGAAAAAATAAAATTATCCCCAAGAACATTAGAATGTGGAGATGTGAATTCAAATAATAAAATACCACGAACGGATTTAACCATTGAAAAAAAATGTTTCAAAGAAATATAGATATTCATTTAGAAAAAATAAAATAATAATTTGTTGTTTTATTTCAAGCTATCGATGATTTGTAATGAAAAACACTCATTACAAATCTTCAAGAAATTTATTCAAGCTGACACAGAAATGATAATAAAGTATTCAAAAACATTTATTCTTTGTATATTTTTCGTAGGTGTATATATAAGTATTAATTTTACAAACTTATATAAATGAACACAAACATTTCAAGAGATGATGAAAACAATATTTTAGAAGAAAATAAAAAAATACACTTAGAAGAAGAAGATATTAATGAGAATCCAGAAGAAGAACGTGAAGAAATAACCCCAGAAAATATAGTAAAAATAAAATTAGGAGACATCATAGAAATTATAGCACCGAATCATCCTCGTCTTCACGAAGAAAGTTTTTTTATTGATTATATTGATAATAAAACAATTGTGATTTTGAATATAGCATCAAATGATTATAGTCAATTAACATTAGACAATAATGGATTTTTAACAGATGAATCGATCGAAACCATTTATATATTGAGTAGGAGCGATGAAGCAGGATATGCAAGACAAAATGGTTTATTACCAAAAGAATGGATTGATATTTATATTGGGGGTGATGTTCCCGTTATAATTACAGGTGAAATAACAAATTTGGATTTAGATATGATTGAAGTAACGACATATCCAGAATCAGATGTAATTTATATTGACTTTGAGTACAAAGGTTTACCAAGAGATATACCATTTGAAAGAATCGAATTAAGAGATAGACCTGCTATGGCAAACCAAGGAAGAAAATCGGCAATCGAAGACGAAGAAATGTCAGATGTTCCTGTAGATGATGATACCAGAGAAGAAGATTTGAAAACAGATGTAGGATCGATCATTCAAACAGAAAGAGCCGAATTACCCGAAAAAGATGTGTTTGATGTTCTCAATTCATTATATTTATCCGCAGACAATATTACATTTGGTGAAGAATTAGAAGATCTAGAACAAGTGGTTGAACTCCCAGAAAATCAACGTAGATATGGTATTGAAACACAATCCAATGATTTGATGGACGAGTTATTATCAGTAATACCAAATAGTCGCCGTACAAAAGATGTTTTAGATCGTATTCATTTGTTAATAGAAAGATTTAAACAATTACGTTCAATATATTCTAAATTCGATTCCAATAACAATGTAACGGGGTATATTCAATTGGGTCCATTACACAAACCATTAGTACAAAAAATGGCAAAATTAAATACGGAACTTTCATGGATTATTCCAGTGGTGAAACAACGTAGATATATGTATGGTATGGATCCTTCTATGGAAGAAGAAATAAATGAAGAAAGTCCTATTTCAGATGTGATTGTTGGAAATTTAGAAGAAGAAATACAGAATGAAAAAGAGTTATACAAACAATATACAAAAAGTACATTACCAAATGGGATAAATAAGTACGAATATTTGATTCATGAATTAGATGATATTCATACATGTATAATGCCAGAAAATTATTGCGATTCTGGTTTAGCTATAAAACAACAAATATTATCACCTTATGATACAATAGTAAGTAATTTAGATAATTTTTATAGCACAGTAAGTGATTCAAATACTCGTCCGGGAAAATTAGACGCATTAAGTCGTCGACGTTTTGTAATTCAACGGTATCAATTAGGAACAAATAAAAAAGAAAAGGTAATATTAAAATCTGGAAAAACAGAATATGTAAGTAAACCATTTACTCAGAACGATAAAATGACAATTCAATCATTAGTATTATTACCCGAATCTGCGGTAAAATTTTCGCATATTCGTCTTCCAGGAACGAAGTTAATAACAAAATCGAATTTACATCATAATTATTTGTCTCTTTTCCGTATTTTAAAAAAGAATACAGATTTAGATATTCATTTTGTAGAAGATTTGGAACACGAAATATTATATGGTGATGATTATTTAAATACAAATTCTAAAACCATAAACGAAGGTCCGAATGAATTTTTGACGAATATGAAAGAGTATTTTTTAGATCCACAATTTGATAATAATAAAAATAAATTTGAAGAGTTTTTGAATGTGGTTATACCAAAAACACGTATAATTTTTAGAATTATTCGAAAATATTTACATCATCATTTATCTATGGTAGATATTGTGAAGGAATTAGAACCATTTTATATTTATTCGAGTGATATTACATATCGTCAATATGACGAAATTCGTTATTATATAAAACACAAAATAGTAGATTGGAAAAAAAAATTGGTGGATAGAAGAGATTTATTCAAACGCTTGATACGCAAAAGTTCTCAAATGGCTTCACGTGAAATGAACTTAATAAAACGTATTTTATACGATAATAATGTTTTGTTGAGAATGTTTGAAGACGCGTATAAATTCAAAGAAAATATAGAAGAAGAATCAAGTGTAAAAAAAAATTTATGGGAAACATTATCATCAAGTGAAGTTTTACACAACACTATACAATTAGATTGTTCAGGATTACTTACAGATATAATAAGTACAATGATGATAAAAACTGTTTCAACACCAGAAAATTTTTTAGAAGCATTTGAACCAGCAAATGTAGATAATTTGAGTGATTTGGAAAAAATAAAACCGAATGATTGTACACGTCGCTACTTGGCAAAAAAATATACAAATATGACTGCTATGTCACAAGACAATGGAAAAGAAGACGTATTTTTTGATAAAGACATGGATGATACAATGTATTCATTGTTGGATAATTATAAAAAAGAGAAAAAAGAGATGAAACCAAATGAATTTTTGGAATTTTTGACAATGAATTTAATGACAAAACATAAGTTATCTTTGGAGTCAGGAAAAGAGTTGGCAAAAACACTTATTGAAGGAAAAAAACGTGTTTTCGAAGGAATGTTTGCTGTGGTTCAAATTACTCGTAATTCACCAGAATCATCTGAATCGAAAAATTCCGAAGATGAATCAATGAAAGTACAAAGAAATCATTATTACCGACGTGTAAAAAATCAGTGGGTGCATGATAAAAGTATAGATGAAGAAGCGTTTATCGATAATAATACATTATTTTGTAATATACAAAGTGAATGTTTTAAGAATCAAAAAACAAATATATGCGAACCAACCGATTTGACGAAAAAACGATTGAAAGAAATGAGTCAAAAACGAATGAAAGATGAATTTGATAGACGTATTAGTGGGTCTATTGAAGAATTGGAAAAAGCTATAAAAACACGTTTAGAATTTGATTTCAAAAAGATTATACGAGAACGTATATTGAACAGTATAAAAACCGAAAAATATAACAATATGGCTTATGAAATGGGAAAATTGTTAATTCATGATAAAAAAATCGAGTCGCCGTATAGTTCATTGTCCGAATTAATTTTAAGTCAAGAAGATTTTCAAAAACGACAATCTGATATTGTAAAGTTTGTAGATATGTATTGTCGAGAACCGATGGTATATGATTTGAATGAAAATTCAGCATGGTTATATTGTCGTGATACAAATGTGCCATTGTTTCCAAAAAGTTTATATTCATTAGCTATTACATATGTTTCAAAGGGTGATTATATGGCAAAATTAAATGAGATATGTCATACAACAGGAATAATAAGTGATGACGGTGATTCTATAGTAGATCGTCATACAGGAAAGGTATTACGAAAAATCGATTTTGTCACAGAAGATACATTTACAGACGAAGGATTTCGTATAGTTACACATGATGTAATAGAAGAAAATTTAGAAACTCGATTGGAAAATATGTTTATGACTTCTAATTCGGGTGTTTCTATAAATAAATTGGGTAAATCAATATTTGAAAATGAAACAAATCAAACAATATATAATATTATTTCAGTTCTTTGTAATAATATGGGTATTCCAGTAGAATCAGTACAGAATTTTGTTATAATAACAACAAATGAAATATTGGAGAAACATGTTCAATCGAATGAAATATATGAAAAACATGCTGAAGCTATGGAGAAAAAAAAAGGAATTCGACCAATTCCTTATGAAATATATCGTGATCGTTTCATGTTTTGGACATTGACATCTTGTTTATTAATCGCCATTCAAACAGCAATTCCTGGATTTCGAACGAAAAAAACATTTCCGGGATGCGTGCGTTCATTCAGTGGTTATCCGTTTGATGGTGGACTGGAAGATTTGTCAGGTATTGAATATATATCATGTATTCTTTATAAAATGAAAAGTAGTAGTGTTCCATGGAATTCGATTGAAAAATTAGATTTAAAAACGTATACTACAAAAATACGTGAAATGTTGGAAAAAATCATATTACCAAACAGACCAGATATAGATCAAATGTATGTTACAAAGCGCGAACATATACTTTTACACCCAAATGAAATAATTCCAGAAGATCATGCTATTGACCGTTGGAGATCATTTTTACCTCCAGTAGTAGAATTTTCGGTAATATCAAAATTACGTCCTGTAAATTCCACATATGAGAAAGAAATGATTGATTCAATTACAAAAGGACATTATGATCAACGAAGTCATTTGAGTATGATACGTAGTCGTATTTTACAGTATGGATATGCTATTATTGAAGCGATTAATCGTATAGTAAAAACAAAAGACATATTATTAAAAACATCAAGTAAAATTCCATATTTAGAAAATGCGTGTTGTCAAGATCCACTTCATCCAGAACCAATTCGATATTTTGCGAAAGAGAATACAGCAATTATTCAATATATGGAAACAGTAAATTATTTATCAGACATACTTAAAAATATTCATACCATGACAACCAAAGGTTCTCTTTTATATCATCCTCAATTTACTGGAATATCTTTTTCTATTATTGGTGATATTTCATTGACTGAAAATATATATGCTGCTTATTTTCATTATTGTAATTTTGATAATGAATTACCAATACCAGATGTATATTTAAAAATATGTCCAACAAAATTATCAAGTATCTCAGGATACAAATCGGAATGGTCTATATATGATAAAATTGATTTTTTGAAAATCAATGGAAAACAGTACAAACCTGAAAACCTCGATCAATTGATGGTGTTGGTACACAATGAAAATCGTATAGAAATGGAAAACCCAATAGAATTCAATCAAGTAGATGTTCTCAGAAATTTATTAGAAAGTTTTGAACAACGCGAATCTGTCGTAATAGAAGAAATATTTCGACAAAGATTGACAGAAGTAGTAAATGGTTTTAATCCTCAAAAAATGACGGAAGAACCACGTCCTGAATTAGATCGTTTCAAAGATTATCTTTATAAAGCAAATGAACAGATGTATTATTCCATTGTAAATTTCATAGACAAAAATGGGAATTTATCGGATGTAAAATTTTCTGATTTTCAAGAATGGCTTTTATCACCATTAGAAAGAGGTATTACAGATTCGGAGAACTTGATATTTACAAAAGATAAATTATACAAAACAGTACAACAAAGTAAAAATTCGGTATATATGATGTCAAAACTATTACCACAAATGATTTTAGAAAAAAAAATATATAATAAAATTCCACAACATTGGGATTTGGCGGGTGTTCATAATCGTGATTTGGAGAACATTCATGATAATTTTTGGGATAAAATACAACCTTTTTTTGGTGATCAAGTTCTCGAATTATTATTATTAGAAGTACGTGAACGTTTGAATGATATTTTTTTATTGGTATGTGAATTGCCTACTTATTCACCTATTGCCAAAGTGAATCATGAATTCCATTCGTTATTTGACACACAAACATCATATTTCATATATATTTATTTATTGTATTCAACATTTTATGAATATATTGTATGTTCTGAGAACCCAGATATGCTTTATACAGATGTAGTAGAAACAAAAAAACGTCGAAAGCAAGAAAATATAGATCAAGAAGATGAAATGACAAATGTAAGATCAAAAAATTATAGTATGGATGAAGATACTGGTGAAATAACATCGGAATTGGAAGATATTCAAATAGAAATTGGTAATCAAGGACAATTAAAATCGCGTGTAGCAAATCTATTATTAGCCTTTGTTGATTTAGACAAAGAAAACAAATCATATTTTTATAGTTATGAAGATATTGCGAAAAAAGTTGGATTATCTAGAAAACAAGAGAAAAAACGTATTACAGATTATTTGGGTAATTTGAAAGATGATGAACTTGAAATTGAGAACTTATTCAAAAAATATAAAATGGGACGCTGGAATGTTGGAATGCAAAAAGGATTGGTACATTACGACAAAGCTACATATGAAAGACAACGAGAAGAATCTATGGCAGACGCATTTTTAGGTGATATGGGTTCTGGTGTGGGATTGAATCCTGATACAGGTCGTAGTGTAGAAGATTTAGAACGTGAAATGACGGAAGATGCTGCAAAACAACACGATGATGATGGATATCAAATTGGAGAATTTGGGGATGATTATCAAGATGGTGTTTATTATGCGGAAGATCGTGATCCTGATGGTTATGAAGAATAATAAATAAAATATATTTATTTTTTATAACATGAAAAATAAAGGAGGTGGTACTTGTTATTCTAAAAATGTTAAAGGACAAATAGTGCCTACAAATTGTAATCATATTGATAGTCATGATAGTGATAGTAATGATATTGATAGTAATAAAAGAAAAAGAAATAAACCAAAATCACTACAACCATCACGACGACCATCGCCACAACCATCACGACGACCATCGCCACAACCATCACGACGATCAGCACCAAGATCAGCACCAAGATCAGCACCAAGATCATCACCAAGATCAGCACCAAGATCAGCACCAAGATCAGCACCAAGATCATCACCAAGATCAGCACCAAAATCAGCACCACAACCATTTCAATCGTTACCACCACAATCAGTATCAAACAAAAAATTAGGTGATTTTAACAAAATAAAATTAGATAAAATAATGCATGTTCTTAGTAATCAAGATTTTCATCAATTAGCAATGTTGAATTCTGTTTTTCCAAAAAAAAAAGGACTAGAAGAAGAACACGCAATGCGTCTCAAAATAAATAATGCTATGAATTTTTCAATATGGAATATTAAAACAATAAAAGAACGTTGTGATAAATTATATTTAACTATGAATAAAAACGAATTAAAAATACGTTCAAAAATTTTAATTTTATTAGCTAATAATAATCCCGAAGAATTTCCAAAGATTTTAACAGATGATGGATATTATATTTCAAAAAATTTTTTAATATTATTCTGTGAAGGTGGTGAAGAAAATAAACCATCAAATAATTATAAAAAAATTAAAGAATTTGAAAATCAACCACATGATATAGACACAATATCATTCTATATAGAATACGGACTTACATTACCAGAACCTTTTAATTATAGTGAATATATACAACAAAACGAACGTTTGTATTATACAGGAATTTTAAAAGCTTTGTTATATCCATTAGGTAGTTATCAACATGGTGGTAAAACAATAAAAAAAAAATGTAAAACGTATCGTAAAACGTATCGTAAAACGTATCGTAAAAAAAGATAAAGATATAACGCTAATAATTTGTAATACGGTATTACAAATTATTACTCATGTCAAATCATGGGGCTCGAACTGTTCCGTCAAAAAATTCAAATATCCCATTTGAATTCTTCAATGGTATAAATTATTCGACGGTTTAATAATCTTATTAAATTATATAATGAAGTTAACTTGGTTAATATATTTTTTAATAATTATTGTATGTTTAGTAATTTTTTCAAATAATATGTATCAACCCATATATAATTCAATAAAAGAAGGTGTAGATAATACTAGTATTATTAATCTACCTGATCAAGCGGAAAAACCAAATCCTGTTACTATATTTTTTAATGAAAAACCACAAATACTTGAATCAAATATAGCTATTTCTTTTGATATTAATATTCGATCCATCTGTAATTATGGGTGGCAACAAGTTATTGGTGTAACACCAGATAAAAATGGTTCAGATAAACGTGTTTTAGGAATTTGGTTTGAACCAAATTCAACAACACTTCATATTCGCACTGCAACTACAAGTAATGGAATTAATATAACAGATTCAAATTCCGATATTGGTGGTAATAAAATAAATTTAAATAACTATATTGGAAAATTTGTAAATATTTGTGTTATTGGAAATTTAAACGACAATTCATATACGCACACATTTACAGTATATATTGACGGAATTCTTAAAATAACCACAACTATTCCACGTTGTTGGTATCCAATTGTTACAAAACAAGTATATATCATGACACAATATAAACAGAATGATGGTATTACACCATCATACTATAGTTTTAATGGTAAATTAGGAAATGTTGTATTTTTAAGTTCAAATTCACCATTAACATATAATAGAGTTAAAGAATATGTACCATCATTTTATACAGATTCAGATTCATTTACCAATATAAATAATACTTATAAAGAAGGAATGACAGAGAAAATAATAGGTATAGGTGTTGCACCAAATATTAGTGATTATGAACCTATTAAAGATAGCCAAGATAAACCAGTTTGTCCTGTAACTACTTTATATAATAATCAAGACAATACAAATTTTAAATTATTAGATGAAAACAAAAATTATCAAATAAATGGTAAAAAAATACCAATTTGTTCATTTGATGAAATATTAAAAATAGAAGAAATAATTTTAAAAAAAATCAATAAATTCAATACGGATTATTCCGATTATATGATTTATAAATATAATCAAAATCATAAAGGAGATTGTCAACCACAATTAGCCTTTGTTAATCCAACTGATGATTTATCATCATTAAATAGATATGACGAAATACCTAATGTTAAAGAGTTACCTACATATAAAGATTTATCAAAGAGTTTACAAACATACGATAATATATTAGATGCAAATAAACAATATTATCCAACAATACAAACAACATCAACAACCAACAATACTACATTACATAATGAAATAAAGACACGACGTAATGATTTGGATAATAAATTATTTGAATTAAATAATAATCAAAATACAATACATAGAGAATCAAAATTACTAATGGATTCTAGTATTTATGTTACAATATTATGGACAACTTTAGCTACATCATTAGTTTATTATATGTTTGTTCACATTTAGAGTGTTGAATAATTCAAACTACCTGACAAATGAAACGGATTTTTTAGATTCAACAGTATATTTGTAGCAAATTCGCTAATTATATATAATAATATTATTATATATATATAATGTCAAATCAAAATTTACAACAAATAAATACAAATTATCAATCATTAAATGATATTTATAATAATTATGCATTTGATTATGGTGAAATAACTCAGAACGTCGCAGTTAATTATATACCAAATTTAGTTGATATAGGAACTTTATGTAATGATGAAAATAGTTTTAAAACATTTAATTTTACACAAAAATGGCAAACACCTGATACTATAAATATGTGTTTAAAAAATGCTGAAAAAATTGTAAATGATATTGTTTGGGAAGATGAAACAAAAATACGAAATAATGGTTTTACAATTAAAGACGGATTAAATTATATAAAAATTGGTGCAAGTAATTATATAAATGATAATACTAATTTTTTTATAAATAATGAATCTATTTCAACTTTAACAAATGCATCAATGATAGTAAATAGCGGTGATGCTATAGAAATATTTGGATATTTTATTCCAGATATTACTGGATTATGGAAATTTACAATACCTAATTCTAGTAGCACGAATTCAATATTTTCTAAATTATGGGTAAGTAATAATAATGCACTTTATGATTATACAAATAATAATGCTGATATTAATAATAATATCTCTAAAAATGGATCTGAAAATACATTTTCAATAAATTTAACCCGTGGTGATGTTGTACCCATACGTCTACATTTCATAACATTAAAAATGGGTTTACCAAATATTTCATTATTAACATTAACAAAACCAGATGGTAGTATTATTATTCCAACATCTAAAGTAGCAGAATCGGGAAAATCAGAACCATATTTTTGTACTATTTTAAACAATGGAAAAATATATTTGAAAAAAACACTATATATAGCTTTGACACTTCAAGATTATAATAAACAATTGTATAATTGTTTTTTTTTAGATCCAATTGATCAAACGAATAAGGAATCTTTACTATTATTAAAAAATAATCCAAAACTTCAATATGTAAAATCTGAAATTTCTGTATCAATAACTTATTCTGGAAATGGAACATATAATCAATCAAATGGTAGTGATACAAATATTCAATTACCTATAGGTGTTCCATTGAAAATAAATTCTGCAACGTATGGATCCGCACGTAATTATGATTATATAACTTCTACACCTGTTACTAAAGAATCACAAATAGAGATAGGACCTTCAGTAGAAAATAAATCCGATAGTAATTCAAATTTAACAAAATATACAACTGGTTATCAAGCAAAAGTACAAATTACTACAAATGAAAACCAAAATAATAGTGTATCACAAATTAAAGATGTTACTGATAAAACAAGGACAATAGTTAATGGCGGTGAAAACCTTATTATTTCGGGTGAAAAATATGATCAAAATTTTGGAAATCCAATAAAAGATGGAACAACAAACCCACAATTAAATATAAATTATAGTTATAATGGTAGTATAGCAACCAATATTACAAATAAACAAATATATATTGATCCAAATAATGGAAAATTAACAATTGGATATAATTATCAAGGGAATCCCAATAGTAGTGTTATTGAAATGGACGAACCAAATAAAAACGTAAATGGTCCTTATAATTATCGTATCATTTTAGCAAATGACGCAACATTACAAGTACAAGATACAAATGGAAGTGTTATCGGTAAAAAAAATTTATCCAAGTATGTAGATGAAAGATTTAATTTTAAATTGGAGAATTGTTTAGTAAATCCAAAATGGGTAAATAATCCGTTGAACAAAAATACTATTGAAATGGGAAAAAAATTTCCTAAAGATGTAAATGAATTGGTTTCAAGTGACGGACGTTTTAAATTGATGTTTTTTAACGGAAAAATATTTTTTGAATATTCTACTATTCCTTATGAAATAAATAATAATGGTGTAAAATATACTACATCATTAAATGTTGATAATGAACGTCAAATATATTATTTGTATCGTATAATGTCGAGAGGATTACATGGAAAGAAATTTTTATCAGTTTCTAATAATTTAAGTTCTACAGGTTATTATATTCCAAATACATACAATAATATTTTAAAACAAAACGATTATTCCAAGCCTATTTCAACATATGCATATCCTTTATATGATGAAACAAAATATAGAAAATATGAAAATTTAAATGATGAAAATGATTGTAAAGCAAAATGTAATAGTGATGAAAAATGTGAACATTATTTTTCAACTACTAATACTATTGGAAAAACCTGTTATACTGATATTGTAAATAATTCAAATCCACTTTATTTTACACAATTACCTTCAAATGTTAAAACATCTACTTTGAATAAAAAAAAATATCAAATTAATAGTTCTTGTGGAAGTTCACCAAATAATTTAAATTTAATTAATGCTATTGATGATATTGATTTGAAAGAAAATAATCCAAGTATTTATTCAAATTTAAGTATAAATTATTTACCCGGAGAAAATTCTAAAAATTTTACTTATTATTGTGCATTACCCGAATATCGATCAATCGATAATAATATTAGAGACACAATTGAAAATACTCAAACTTCTGGAACTTCTGGAACTTCTGGAACTTTTAAAGAAGGATATACTAATAGTGATATTCAACCATTAAGTGATAAAATTACTGATATTAAAGAAAAAGTAAAGACATTTTATACTTTACAAGATGATATAAATAGTGAATATAATAAAAAGAAACAACTTTTGAATGATTATAATAATTTATCTAATAAATTAACAGATCAAAGATATAAATTCAATGGTCCCGATAGTATTATTCCCGATTTATATGTAAATAACAAAGATGAAAAAACTCCCAAAATTACTTTAGATGATGGTATAAAACGTGATACTCAAACATTGTTGTTATATCAAAATCGTATGTTTACATTGGCATCCATAAGTGCCGTAACATTTCTTATTTTAGCCGTATTTTTAGCAAAAGATTAAACCGTCAAAGAATTCAACACATAGATGGTTTGTAATGACATTTTTCAGAGCCGTCCTATTAGAACTATTCAACCATATAAAATTTACTTTGTGTAAATATAGTATCTTATAATATAATATAGAAAAATATATGGGTATTACTGAAGAACATTATGATTTAAATGCTATGTTAGACCTACAAAAACATTATTTAATGAATTTAACAAAAATGCAAACAGATCCGCAAACAAGTGAATATAATAATAATGCGATTTTAAATTTATTAACACAGTTGAGTGATTTAAAAAATAAAATTGATGAATCAAAGTCAAAAGAAATTTTAACTAGTCAAAAAGAAACAAATGGAATTTTAACTGATGAAGAAAACCGTTTAAAATTAAAAGAAACAAATATAAACGAAGCGATAACTAGTCAACGTCGTATTATGTTTTTAAATGTAAATTATCAAAAACGATATGCTGTATACACAAAAATGATTGTTACTTTAGTTATTGGTTTAGTCATTTATTTTATTATTAAACGTTTGGAAGATGTATTTACTATAATACCATCGGCGATTTATAAATTTTTAGTTATTATTGATTTTGTAGCAGTTATTATTACTATAGCTATATTTTACAATGAATTATCTAGTCGTGATCTTATGAATTATGATGAAATCGTATTAAAAGCACCTGATTTGAAAGCATCTGGTGATAGCTCTGTATCGCAAACAGCATTGGATACAGTAAAAGATAAAGGTATTAAAGCAGAACCATCACCAACAACAGTATGTTCAGGACAATCGTGTTGTGGTCCTGATGGTTCTGGACGTATAACAGCTTATGATCCATCAGAAAATAAATGTACAGTTCAAGCTGCTCAAAGTTATGGTATTAGTAATCATTTATTTTGATCATGGTAATAATAATAATAATTGAAAAAATATAACCAAATAATATAAGAAAAAAATATTATATGGTTGATTTAAAATTAGCATCTTGTTTTGATAAATTAGATTCTAAAATTTTTGATTCTATTATTAATCCACCTCCACCTGCACCTGCACCTGCACCTTCACCTCCTGATGCTGATATACATACAAAGAATAACAAACCATCAAACTATAGTGAAATTTATTCTTTTGTGAAAATACAAAATGATACATTAGAAAATACAATAAACTCGAAAAAAGAGATGTATTCTACAGATAATCAACAATCAATATACAAATATGAAAAATATAATACTTTAGTATCTGCGAATTATTTTTTGTTTATTGTTTATGCTAGTATAGGATGTTTTTTATTTATTTTTTTAATAATGACTGAAAATTTATCTATTTTATCCAAATTTTTGATTATTATTTCTTTTAGTATTTATCCTTTTGTTATTTTTTATTTAGAAAATAAAATTTGGATGATAGGAATTTATATTTATTCGGTATTAAGTGGTGAATCTTATTGGGATATGTCGGCTCAGTCTCGTGAAATAGGATTCATGTAATGGATTCTCTGAAAAACTGTTATTATAAATCATAAATCATAGTGGTGTAAACATTACACTAATCATCTTCAAATTCAAATTCGTTTGGATCGATAACAATATCACGATCCATACGAATTTTTGCACCCAACCAAGCATTAATATTACCACTTTTGAATTTACCAAATTTCTTATCAAAATATTCATGAACTTCTTTAGTTGTTGGTCCACCACGTCCATAATTACTCTCATACCAAAGTTTGAATTCGTTCGTGGCTTCTGTTTTGGTAATTTTTCCAGATGGATCCACAATAATTTTATCACGGATAAATTCGGCAATATGATCCTCTCTTTCACGATATTTATTCGTAGATTCCATTACCATTTGACAATCTGTAATATGTCCATCTGTGCGCAAAACAATATCGACTAACATTGAAATAAAAACCTCTCGCCATTGTGGAAATCGTTCTTTTAATTTACGATCAATCTTAAATTGATGTGGTTTTTCTATATCATCTTTTACTGGATTGTCTGTAAATAAAGAGACGAAATCTGCTATACGAAAACGACGCCATGTAGCATGATCACGAGTTTTGACTTCTAATAATTCATTTGTACATACAATTAATTTGAATTGTGGCACGAATGTAATCGGTGCACTAAATAAATTACGTCCTCGAATGGGTTCTGTTCCACTGGTTAATTCTTTCAATGCACCTTCATTAATACGATCACCTTTAGATGGTTCTTGCATTACAGCATATCGAATACCTTTCAAAGCTACAATATCAGGTGATGCTTGTCCTTGTTTGATTCGTGCTTGAGTAATCAAACATAATGGTGCGTCACTTTTATAATCTCCTAGAATTTGTGACATTAAATCCGTTAATACAGATTTACCATTTTCACCTCCGCCAATATACATATGAAATGTTTGATTCAAATTCACACCAATCAAACATGATGCCAAATGTTCCCACATATATTTTCTAAGAGGCTCAATTGGAAACAATTTTGCCATAAAATCTTCAATTTCTCCGATAATTTTAGCATCACGTACTTTATCTATTTTTCGGTAATCGATATTTGTACATTTGGAAATATAATCTTCTGCACGACCTGCACGAAATTTTTTTTCATTGAAATCCCAAACACCATTTTTGAAACACATCAAATATGGATTGCTATCCAATAAATCTAGAAATTTAATATCACGATCAAAGAATAATTCACGTGCTTCTTTCAAAATATGATCTTTATCACTTGTTCGAGAGAGTTTCAATATTATTTCCATAATTTTAGCAGATTGTTTTTCCACTTGTTTTGTTTTCGCTTCATCATCTTTCGTGCCACCTTTAACATATAAAGGTTTTACAATTTCATCGTGTTTATTACGATACAATCCACGTAATTCTTCGGAAATATGTCGTCTTAATGAAGTGCCACATTCATCTTCCACCCAACGATGTTTCGCAAATCGAAACCATTTATCATGTTTTACACTTGCACAAATATATTCATCTTTATAAAGTTGTTTTAGAATGAACGCAATATCACTATCACCCGAACCGATGCTTTTTTGTAATTTAGAAATTGAAGTATCATTTGAATAATTATTATATGTGCATTTCAAAGTATTTTCAATATGATAATCCATACTATTGGATCGTACTTTGTTGTAATCTTCAGGCACCTCTTCACGACACCAATACATAATTGATCTTATTGTTAAACCATTTCCAATATTTGTTTCAAATCCTTTCCATTTATCAAGTAATTCATGAATCGAACTAAATAAGAATGTTTTTGATTTCGCACTGAAAGATAACCAAACAATGAAAAGTTTATAAGAAATATTACATAACGCCCATCCAACACGAATCCATTTATTAAATGATCCATCCCCATAATAAGATTCAGGTAAAATCATTGTATATTCATAAGCTTCACGTAATTCATATTCACTATTAGGTATACTTTCTAAAAATTGCTGAACCGCAATCTCCAATTCCGTATGATTACGTATTTGTAATACGTTTATCGTAACATTTTGTTGTTTTGGTAATCCATCTAAGATTAAATTATTTTTAGAAGCTTGTTTTTTCAATCCAGTAGATTCTATATTTTGATGAATATCATAAAATTCTGTCGTAAAAATGGCAGCCAAATGATCTTTGTATCGAATAGATAATTTTTTGAAATCAGTTTCCATATCAAACTTTTTAATATTAAGGTCAGTACAAATCATTTCACCGTCATCACCATCATATTCAATTTCGTAATAATGAGTTAATCGATAAGGCTCATGTTGTGGTTTTCTTGAACCATACAATTGCCAATTTGTATGACCTTTACTAATACCTTCGTCGAAAACATCTTCCCAAGTATTTATAATAGGAACTGAAATCCATAATTCATTCTGAGCAATTTCTTCTATAATTCTTTTTCTCAAAATCGTTTGTGTTATGCGATCAGATTGAATGCCAATGACAATATGAATTCCATCTTTTGTCAATTGTTTATCTTCCAAACGATTTACATTTGATTTCTCGAAAATATATATTGGGAATTTAGCTTTATCATCGAAACGAAATATTTTTTTTAGTTCTTCTAAATAAATGTAAACAAGGTCATCAATATGTGTTTTTTTATACTGTTTTTCACTAGTTTCATATGGATACCTCAAATCGACATCGATCGCAATCGGACCACCTTCAACCAATTGTTTTTCTGTAAGATATTCGTCTGCGCCTTTCGAAACAATGTCTCTATAATAGAGTTCAAGGAAAGTGTTATATTCGTCTTCTGAAATGTGATATTTCCCTCCGGGATTACCTATTCTAGTATTCGTAATATAAGTTGTTTTATCATCTTTATCAACATAATGTTTTCGAATAAAATCCTGATAATTTTTATATTCCGTTTCTTTCAACATATTAGAACTAGATCCTTTTATTCTTTTGGTAATTTTACTACTTGGTGTGGTCAACGACATACCACAAATCTATATTATATTATTGCTCTATTTTTATTTACTTTTGGGAATTCAATTTTTTCAACACTAAAATTATGTAAAATTGATCATTTTTACATAATATTTATTGAATAGCATAAATGTTTTATTTAACACGATTTTTCAAAAGTATGTCATCGAAAATAGATATTTTTATTGAAGCTATTGTAGAAGATCCTAATATTTGCTGTATTTGTAAAAATGAACCGGGAACATTATTACCTACTCAATGTGTAAAGAAAATGGAAATGGTTCACAAAATATGTGAAACATGCTGGTGGGATGAAGAAAAAGGGTTTGCACGTGAGAATGGTTGTCACAAATGTCCAGGTTGTATCACAAAAGAAATGAATAATAAATAATAAAAAATTGATTTCAAATAAATAATATAAGTATATGATAGAATAAATACAATAATATGAAATTTTGTGTAAAATGCGATAACATGTATTATATTGGTGTAAATAGTGAAGATACGAATAAATTGACCTATTATTGTCGAGTTTGTGGATATGTTGATGATATGATTACAGAAGAAGGAGTTTGTGTATTGAATACTCAATTTAAGAAAAGTGAACAAAAATTTAATCATATTATTAATAAATATACAAAACTAGATCCGACTTTACCTCGTATTTATAATGTAAAATGTCCAAATGCAACATGTAAAACAAATCATAGTGAAGCAAAAGATCCTGCAGAAGTTATTTATATGAGATATGATGATGCTAATTTAAAATATATTTATATTTGTGTTGCCTGTGATACAACATGGAATACAGGTAATTAAACCGTTGAACATTTCAAATAAAAAATATACAAATTTACATATTTACATTTTTTACATTTTTTTTCTACATTTTAAGGTTCACTATATATCTTCCATATCGAATCCTGATTCGACCCACTTCATAACACGATTAGGATGCCAAGCTTTCATCATCAATTCCTCACGGATAATATCCATTCGCTTCCTTAAAAACCCATAATCTAATTCAAAAATACTAGGATTCTCGGACAATCTATCCCAATCTACTTTATCTATGTTATTTCCCAATATATCTATAGCATTTGGGTTTAATGATAAACCTTTCCAATCTACTTTATCTAGGTTTTGTTCTAATAGATGGATTGCATTTGAATTTCTTGATAACAAATACCATTCAATTTTATCAATATTTTTCTCTAATATATGAATAGCATTTGGGTTTAATGGTAACCAATACCAATCAACTTCATCTGGATTTTTTTCCAATAGTGAAATCGCATTTGGATTCATATTTAAATATTCCCAATCGATTTTATCTGGATTTTTTTCTAATAATGGAATCGCATTTGGATTTTTACATAAACGTTTCCAAACAATTTTATCTGGATTTTTTTCTAATAATGGAATCGCATTTGGATTTTCTGATAATTTCATCCAATTAATTTTATCAATATTTTTTTCTAATAATGGAATCGCATTTGGATTTAATGATAACCATTCCCAATCAATTTTATCTGGATTTTTTGCCAATAGTGAAATCGCATTTGGATTTGTTGATAAATAACACCAAACTATTTTTTTGGGATTTTGTTCCAATATATGAATCGCACTTACACTTGTATTTAAAGATAAATATGACCAATCAAAATTATCTGGATTTACCCAATCACGAAGCTTAAATAATGATGTCATTGTAATATTAAGATAATATTGTTTAAAAAATATGTGATTTTAATCAATTTTATGTTTTTATTGTGTGTTATTGTGTTTATATTTTATAAATCCTCCATATCGAATCCTGATTCGACCCACTTCATAACACGATTAGGATGCCAAGCTTTCATCATCAATTCCTCACGAAGAATATCCATTCGCTTCTTTAAAAATTCATAATCTAGTTCAAAAATACTAGGATTCTCGGACAATCTATCCCAATCTACTTTATCTATGTTATTTCCCAATATATCTATAGCATTTGGATTTTCTGATAAAGTCATCCAATTAATTTTATCCAAATTCTTCTCTAATATATGAATAGCATCTGGATTTTTTGATAACCAATACCATTGAATTTTATCAATATTTTTTTCTAATATATGAACAGCATTTGGATTTTTTGATAACCAATACCAAGATACTTTGTCCAAATTTTGTTCTAATATATGAATAGCATTTGGATTCATATGAAAATATTTCCAATGTATTTTATCCAAGTTTTTTTCTAATATATGAACGGCATTTGGATTTCTTGTTAAATAGTACCAAGAAATTTTATCTAAATTTTTTTCTATTATATGGATAGCATTTGGATTTTCGGATAAACGTCTCCAATCGATTTTATCTGGATTTTGTTCTAATAATGGAATAGCATTTGGATTTTTTGATAAAGTCATCCAATTAATTTTATCAATATTTTTTTCTAATAATGGAATAGCATTTGGATTTGATGATAACCGTAACCAATCGATTTTATCTGGATTTTTTTCTAATAATGGAATAGCATTTGGATTTTCTGATAAATAAGACCAAACTATTTTTTTGGGATTTTGTTCCAATATATGAATCGCACTTACACTTGTATTTGAAGATAAATATGACCAATCAAAATTATCTGGATTTACCCAATCACGAAGCTTAAATAATGATGTCATTGTAATATTAAGATAATATTGTTTAAAAAATATGTGATTTTAATCAATTTTATGTTTTTATTGTGTGTTATTGTGTTTATATTTTATAAATCCTCCATATCGAATCCTGATTCGACCCACTTCATAACACGATTAGGATGCCAAGCTTTCATCATCAATTCCTCACGAAGAATATCCATTCGCTTCTTTAAAAATTCATAATCTAGTTCAAAAATACTAGGATTCTCGGACAATCTATCCCAATCTACTTTATCTATGTTATTTCCCAATATATCTATAGCATTTGGATTTTCTGATAAAGTCATCCAATTAATTTTATCCAAATTCTTCTCTAATATATGAATAGCATCTGGATTTTTTGATAACCAATACCATTGAATTTTATCAATATTTTTTTCTAATATATGAACAGCATTTGGATTTTTTGATAACCAATACCAAGATACTTTGTCCAAATTTTGTTCTAATATATGAATAGCATTTGGATTCATATGAAAATATTTCCAATGTATTTTATCCAAGTTTTTTTCTAATATATGAACGGCATTTGGATTTCTTGTTAAATAGTACCAAGAAATTTTATCTAAATTTTTTTCTATTATATGGATAGCATTTGGATTTTCGGATAAATTAATCCAAGATATTTTATCCAAATTTTTTTCCAATATATGAACGGCATTTGGATTTCTTGATAAAATATCCCAACATATTTTTGTTTCATCCAATTTATTTAAATTTTTTTCTATTATATGGATAGCATTTGGATTTTCAAATAAAGAATACCAATTTATTTTATCGGGATTTTGTTCTAATAAATGAATAGCATTGGGGTTTTTTGATAAGAATTTCCAATTTATTTTATCAAGATTTTGTTCCAATATTGGAATCGCATTCGGATTTGAAGATAAATATCTCCAACTTACTTTGTCCAAATTATTTTCTAATAAAGGAATCGCATTTATATTTTCTGATAAGAAAGACCATTTTATTTTATGTGGATTTTTTTCTAATAAACGAATCGCATTTGGATTTTTTGACATGAAAGTCCAATTTATTTCTTTATCTAATTTATCCAAATTTTTTTCTAATATATAAATAGCATTTTTATTTCTAGATAAATGTATCCAATTTATTTTATCGGGATTTTGTTCTAAGAAATAAATCGCATTTGGATTTGAAGATAAATAAGGCCAGTTTATTTTTTCTTCATCAATCCAATCTCTTAATTTATATAAATAACACATTTTACACGTTTGGATCCTTTTTCTTATTCAAAATGCCGATATATTTCTAAATCAATTTTTGTATCATCAATATGATAAAAAATTCAAATAATATAAAAATAATATCTATATATACACAAACATGGAAACATTAAATGATATGGCAAACGATAGAGAAATGAATGATATGGCAAATGATATTGAAGGAGTAAAAAAACAAGACAATACATGTTATGAAGAATGTTTATTTTATGAATATTGCTGCTGTTGTTGTATATTTATGTGTATGTACAGATAATATAATTTCAAGACCGGGTGTAATTTTTTATTTCAGCAAATTATAACAAAAAATATAACAATTCGTATCTTTTAAAGTTCTCTCTTTTTCGCTAGTATCTGATTGAAACATTTCATTCAATTCATTAAACTTTTTACAATAATAAACACAATCAGCCATATTTTTTATAAATTTTTTATTTTTATCAGATAAAATTTGGTTTTCACTATTATTTTCCATGTTGGTATAATATAACAAATAACTTTATATATTTTCATGTTCAAAAACAAATTTTTCTAATTCTTTTATTTTATCATCATTATTCATTTCACTCTTCAAAATGGTTTCAATATTAATTTTATACATATCTTTATCGTATTTATGATAATCAATAACTACGGTTTCTAAACCATCATATTCAGTTATTGTATAATAATTTTCATATTTTTTGGGAATCTCTTCTATTTCTGATTGAGAATATTTTCCATCAAATTCTGTGCCTAATTCTTTATATATTTCTAATAAAATAGGGTCATGTCTTTCAATATACAGAAAATAAATATTGTCTTCTGGATTTTCTGTGTTTATTTTTCCTGTTCTTTCTCTATACATTTTTATTGCTTTTCTACTCAAATTCCAACCTCCATAAACATCACAGTATAATACTCGTATCATTTCTTCTTTATTTTCTTCCATTATTTCTTTCGTTATATCTTTTGATAATTTTATTTCAATTTTGTAAAAGATAAAGACAAATATGAATTATGTAATGATTTTTTATCATTATATTTTTTGTAAAATTTTCTTTCATAAGAAACAAAATTGATTTAAAAATTATTATATTATATTATAATTATAATATACTACAATAATGAATCCAGATAATAACAAGATCGATAATGATGAAAATGAAGAGAGTGATATTGAAAGTGAATCATCATCTGTTATAAGTGATAATGAAATAAAAGAGAAATTAGGTGACGATGACGAAGAAATTGAATTAGATACGGAAGATGAAGAATCTATAGTAATAGATGAAGCCGATGATGCCGAAGAAGAAGCCGAAGAAGAAGCCGAAGAAGAAGCCGAAGAAGAAGCCGATGAAGAAGCCGATGAAGACGAACCCAACGCCGAATATGAAAAAGACGATTTAGTAAATAAAGATGAAATGTTTGAAAAAGGTACAAAAAACCAATCATCGAGAAATATAGAAGAAGAAGACGAAGACGAGGATGATGACGACGAAGATGACGAAGAATATTTACAAAAATTCGATGAAAATATTCGTCAAAATATTATTGAAGATTATCACCCAGAATTAAAACAACATAACGATGATGAAGTAGAAGCATTATCTAAAATAGTACGTTCTTCAGATGGAACTATAATTGATGCATTTCATAAAACTCTACCCTTTTTGACAAAATACGAAAAAGCACGTATTTTAGGTGAACGCGCAAAACAAATAAATGCCGGAGCAAAACCATTTATTAATATAGAAAATACATTGATTGATGGATATTTAATTGCATTACGTGAATTAGAAGAAAAAAAAATCCCCTTTATTATTCGTAGACCATTACCTCATGGTGGTTCGGAATATTGGAAACTGGCAGACTTAGAAATTTTAGTTGGATAAATAATATATTTTTGTAACTGAAATATAGTTACAAGTTTGAACAATTCTTGAATAATTTTTACACCTTTTCTCATTTAAAACGCCGATTTTTTATATTTTTATGGAATAAATATAAAGATTGTTTTTTATATTATATAGTAAATGAACTTACTGGAAATTGAAAATAAACTACTAAAAGAAGAAATTGATAAATTAAAAAAACAATTGGAAAATTACACTAATTCACGTAAGAGTTATTATGAAAAAAACAAAGAAACCGTCAATGAAAAAGCCACCTTACGAATGAAAAAGTTAGCGGAAGAAAATCCTGATAAACTCAAAGAATATAGAAAACAATATTATTTGAAACAAAAGGAAAATAAACAATTGTTGGAAACACAACCGGGAAATATTTAGGCATTTCTTTTTCAAGAATTAATCATTTCTTGAAAAAGAATATAAAAGAATTCCCTCATTATAGTATATAATGGTGAAAAAGAAAAAAGAAAATTTCACCTCTTTTCGTTCCAATGATAAATCCGCTTACAAAACCTTCAAAATACCACTCAAAACTATCTTGCGAGACCGTGCTACCATTCAACCAGTTCTTAATGATTTGGTGTTTGACATCAACGATTTAGTCATTCATTCCTACCAGTTTATACGATTGTATATGCTACATTGTTACCATCATCAACAACCTTTACCCGAAATCAACGATACATTTATCTTATACTGTATCAAAATATTAGGAACTCGTGACAATCGGGGAAGACAAAGTGCCAATGCCACCTTGTTAGAAACCTTACAAGAATTTTATGATACCGAATATCAACCCTTATTGAACCACGAGAAAACCGATTTGAAAAATACTACTTTTTTGTTACCTTATGTTGCCACCCAAATTCATACTTGTCTTTCTAACAATTTACAGGAGCATTTCCTACAGCATTTCTTACGGTTCATTAACAAAACCACTAACGAAATTACTGAAGACAAAGCCGTATTACATACTTTCAAACATAAATTATGTTTGATAGAAGAAACAGATACGATATTTGATGCTTGGAAAACCGCTCATTTACCTCATATATTACCTACCAATATCAAGAAAAATATTCATTACGATGTCAAAGTTCGTCCTTTTGCGTATCTTCAAGGAATGTTGTATATGAATTCCGTATTAGAAGCACAAGAACAAAAATTGTTTCAACCGTTACCACTACGCACGAATATTGTTCCCAAACATATCTTGTTGGATACTGCTTCCATTGTTTCCTTATTTTGTCCTGAAAATGATAAAGAAGGAAACAAAATCAAAAAGGGAGAACTGCTGAAACACATCAAAGAAAGTCAACATGATGTATGGGATAATTTGCTGAATTTACAACATAAAATATTCAAAAAACCCCATTATCAATTTCATTACCAGATACAAACTGATGGAATTTCGTGTTGTTTGTTATTCATTCGTAAAGATTTGAAAGACAAAAAATGGGGAAGCAAAGTTCCTACCTTGCCTGACCAAGAGTTTCATAACATAGAAGATTTATCCCCTGAACAATTGACGGTATTGAAACCAAGAAATATGGTGGGTTGTGACCCTGGAAAACGAAATTTGGTGTATATGGTAGATGAAACCGGTAAAAAGTTACAATATACCGCCCCACAACGAAAACGAGAAAGCAAACAAAAATGTAATCAGCGTATTTTGTTGGTGGAAAAAAAGAAACATGGAATCATAGAAAAAGAAACTCACTTGTCATTACAAAACAGTAAATCGGTTAATATAACAATCTATAAAACCTATTTGGTAGAAAAACAAACACTCAACCAAGAAACCACCGAATTTTACAAGTGGGAAGTATGGCGGAAAATGAAATTTCGGGCTTATAGTTATGGAAAGAAATCCATAGATACCTTCCTGAATAAAATCAAGGAAACTTTTGGAGAGAATTTACTGATTGGTTACGGTAACTGGTCAAGAAGCACCCAAATGAAACATTTTATGCCCACGATGAATAAAGGATTAAGGAAACTAATCCATAAAAAATATGATACGATTACCATCAATGAATGTAATACCAGTAAAAAATGTTGTGGGTGTCATAACAACTTGTCCTATTACAAGGATAAAGAAAACAAAGATGTGTTCCGTCTTTTAGTGTGTTCTAACTGCGTGAGTTGCGAAAACAAATATACCGTATTTAGAACCCGAGATGTGAATTCTGCTGTCAATATACGACACATAACGAGATGCTGGGTTGATAAGCAAATTAGACCACCAGTATTCCAAATTTCGTCTTTCACCACTTCCAGTAAAAAGGAAGTGGAAAAAGTAAGACCATCGTAGGTGAAATTCCTACTATTGATTTTACATTTTTTCTTATTTTTTTTGTCGTATAAAATCGGCGTTTTAAATGAGAAAAGGTGTAAATAATTATGAACAATAAGTGCTGGTTGTAGTGTAACAATTATTATTTGTATATCTTGTATCTGTACATACAGGAAAGTATTTGTTGTATGCTCCACGACCGAATATACGGACAACTATATTTTCAAATAAAATACAAAATAAAACAAATATCAATCCGATAATAGTAAAAATAAAATATATTGCCAATAAACCAATAAATATAAGAAATATAATCATTATGAATGAAAGAATATAAGTACCAATATACTTACAAACTTCACTACATTTTTTCGTTTTTTTTTGTAAATATTCTAAAATAGAATTCCAATAATTATTTGGTTCTTCTTGAACGTTTTCTGTATTTGTATTTTCGATTGGTGTAATTGTATTATAATGTAGTGGTTGGCAGGCATAAGCAAGTGATTTAAATGTCATTTGTGTTATTGTTATTGTAACATCAATGTCAATAATAATAAATCAATTTTATGAATACAAAAATTATGAATTCTTTTTCCAACGCTTACCACAATTTGTACAAGAAACAAATATTGTCTCACCTTCATCACAAGAACGAATTTGTAATGAATAAAATGTACATTTGTTTGATTTACAACGAGAACATGTAAACAAAGTAGTAGATGCTTCTGTGTTGTTGTTATTGAATCGATTTGCATCTATTATCTTTTTTTTTTCAATAAGAATATTCCAGTGAGATTCATTCATTTCCTGATGTGTCATAAATACAGCATCATGACTGTTTATTTCTTTGGATACAATCTTTTGTAAAAGTAATGGATTCTTTAAATTATTCCAAATAGAACGTGCACGATCAATATAAATATGTATAAAACTACGGTTCTCCCATTTTTTTACAATTTTACGTTGTGTTGCTTCGCGAATCGTATAATTATAAATCGCCTTTTCCATATTAATTGAGATAGTTTCATCTTTCAATACGTCAAATAATCTTTTTTTAAGATTTTGGCGAAAAGTATCTGGATCTATGATTTTGTAAGACATATTGTATATTATAATACAAAAAACATTTATATTTGTATTGTAATCAATTTTATTATTCGATCGAAAAAATCTAAATATAATACTATATATTATATAGTTATGACTATGATTACACTAGATAATGAATAGCATTTTGATTTTATTTTTTCTTATGTTTTTGTGTACGTTTTTTTCGATAACGACGTCCACCAAATTTACGAGAACGGTGATGAGAACGACGATTGCGTCGAGAACGACGACCACCAACTAGTTTTGATTGATAATCTATTGAATTTCCACCTAAAGAAGAATCTGAAATTTTCGGTAAAATTTGTTCATTAACTGTTGATGGTGTACTATTTGGTGGATACAAAAATGAAGGATAACTTGATGGATAAGATTGAGAAAGAGTCATATATATTATTTAAATATTATATATTATATGTTGTATATTTACAATTGAGAAGTATGTACTATTTTACACGGTGGATTTACAATATGTAGTGGTATCCATCGTTTGAATTTCGGTTGAAATTTACATTCCATGAATAATACTTTTTGTAAATTCACATATTTATCTTCAGCAACATTTTCAAATTCATTTTCATCTTCACTTTCTTCAATATAATCCAAATTGTTATTTTCTTTTATATCTCTAAATAATGAGTTCATAAACACACTTGTTTTATAATTTGGAATATAAGCAACATTATAATAAATTAATGTTTTGTTTTTTCCATAAACATACAAATGATAAATATCATATTGTATATCAGCACAAACTTGAAAAATAGTTCGAAATTTATATTGCGGTTTAGAAAAATCGGGTCGAAATAATTCATTTTCAATACGAATAGTGCTTGGTCGGGCAGACGCAGAACCCATGACTCTGGCATTAATATTTGTATTAATATTACTACTTGTTTTGACATTAAAAACTTTCAAAGGATAATTTACAAATGGAACCATATCTATCAAAGAACGATACTGAATATGATGTACAACATAAGGTAATTGTTTTTGTGAATCTGGAAGAATTGCACAGTTGTCTATTTTTTCAATATCAACAGTCCAAAATGAAGGTAATGCAAACAATTTTATGATGTTTGAATATTCATTTTTTTTCAAAAAATCGTATATCCATGGTAATTTTTCACCAAATGTCAAATTTTTCATAGTAAATCCCTTGTAAAATATTATATCTTCAATTAAAAATATGAAATTTTGTTCTGTTGTAACCGATTCGTCTTGAATTAACAATACACCATATAAAATTGTATCATGTGAATAAACACAATCTATATCCGATATTGTCATATTTATTTTTATTATTTTTTTTTCTTTGTTCAGTTCCATCCAATAAATGACATTTTGTTTTTTATAATAAGAGAACCAAGCGTAATATTTTTTTCCATGAGGTATAGCTAAAGCAATTTGATAATTAGACGAAACTTTCTTATGTGATATGGTTTCATAAGAAAGTTCAAAATTAGGAAATCTTTGTAAAAGTGCGCTAGTTTCGGAAATTGAACCAGAGAATGATTTCATCATTGTATATTTGATTTATTAGTAATATCATTATTTTTTTATATCAATTTTGTAAAATCCAAAAGTTCTTTTTGCATAGTTTTATAATCAACTGAATCCATTTCAGATCGATTATCTTCATTTATTGAAGGTTCATAAAAAATATTTTCTGTGAATTCGTGGTTCTCGTTATTTTTATTTTGTACATAATCAAAATTTGTATTGGCATTCATAAAAAATTCTTCGTTTTCAACGTGACTTTCAATTTGTTTTTTTTGAATAATTTCTTCAAGCATTTTTTTGTATTTTTTTATTTGAAAATCAACTAAATCTTTGTTTTTATGTGGTGTAAGCCAATTTTTCAAATATTGAAATCCCCAGTGACATAAAACAATGAGTATTATTGAAAATAATACACTTTGAAAAATATTCCACATTATATTACAAGTAGATACTTTGTTATTATGATTTTCACGCGATAATTTCAATGATACGAAATATAAAATATTTGTAAACGATTTAAAATGAATATATTATCTTGATACAATATGCCAAGTATTTTACTTATTGAAAAAACAGGATATATTAAAGAAATTTCTGTAAAAGAAATAAATGAAGATGAAATATATAAAAAAGCGGGATTTAAATCAAAAGACGGATTTATATGTCAAACCAATTGGAAACAAAATGTAAATAATAAATCTTATATTATTTCTTTGTATGGAAAAACAAAAGGTCGTGCTGGAACAGAAAATAAATATGATTTTCCTCCTCCTGTAGATAAAGAATTATATTTTGGTGCTTGTATTTTATTAAATCGTAACGAGGATACAACAATTGTTGATATAACCAAATCTGAATGGTTGAAAATATATGAAAAATTATTTGGTGGTTTTCAAGATATTGGATCAGAAGATTCTGAAGAAGAGGAAGAGGAAGAAGAAGATGATTTGCCTGTTACAAAAGAAGGATATGTTAAAGATGATTTTATTGTGGATGAAGAAGAAGAGGAGGAAGAAGAGGAGGAAGAAGAAGACGATGAGACAGAATTACTAGATAACGATGAAGATGATGAAGATACATCTGAAGAAGAAATCGAAGATGACTTAGATGATGAACCAGAAGAAGACGATGATGATGAGGAGGAAGAGGAAGAGGAAGAAGATGACGAAGAAACACAACAAGGTGATGGTGAAGAAGATAATATAGTATCAAAAAAGAAAACATCTTTGAAAAAAAAACAAGAAATTAAAAAAAAAATACCAATTATTGAAAAAATAGTAAAAAAGACAACAAAACCAACATCAAAATCAACAAAGGGAACAAAACGTGGTCAAGAAACAATTACAAGAACTGAATCAAATAATTATTTAAATTGTAGTAATGAATTGATGGAAGAAGAATACATTTGAATAAAATTGATTTATTTTACAATACAATAAAAGAATTGTATTATTTATTCCAAGATGAGTATTTTCAAAAGCATTGTTGAATTTTATTGTTTTATTTGTGTGATATTTAATTCAATATCTGCTATAATATTATTGTTTCGTGTTCTTTCAATTTATCTCTTTCCATATGAAAGTAAAAATAAATTTTTAGATGTATTAAATGATATTAATTCTGCTTGTTCTCGAAACAAAGAAGAATTTGATGAACAATGGTGTTGGTCGTCTAATAATTATGAAGATCCACAATTTCAAGCAATAAATTGTTATAGATGCGGTGATTATATATTTTCTGGTAAGTTTGGTTCTAATTTGTCAAACAATATATTATGTAAATGTAAACATGGTGAACTAGAAATAGAAGAAGTAGAAGAGCAACCAGAAGTAGAAGAGCAACCAGAAGTAGAAGAGCAACCAGAAGTAGAAGAGCAACCAGAAGTAGAAGAGCAACCAGAAGTAGAAGAGCAACCAGAAGTAGAATATAATGAATATATTTATAATTACAATGAATATAATGAATATATTTATAATTATGAATATTATAATGATGATGATCATGATGAGAATAAAGACGAAAATAACAATGAAATGAATGATAAATATAGTTATGAATATTTTGAAAAATATTTTGATCAAAAACAAGAAGAAAAACAAGAAGAAAAACAAGAAGAAAAACAAGAAGAAAAACACGAAATAGAAAGTAAATGGGTAGAAGACAATATAAGATTCAATGAAAATTACACATATGAATATTTTGAAAAATATTTTGATAAAGATAAATATCCAAAATTATCAACATAAAAATTTCCAAACCTGTATATTATTCAAAAATTGTAAATATTGTAAATACAATTTCAAAATAACAATTCGGAAATCATACATTTACCATTAAAAATAGTAGTAGGATTTTCTATTTCTGTATCTGATTCTCTTTCCAAGTTATCATTTATATGATTTTTTTTCGGCTCAAAAACATGACGCCAAGTTGTATCTTTTTCCCAATCCAATTCGAAACCTTGATATTTGAAACTATCAATACTTCGAATACGATAATTACATTTACGATAATAAGCTTTTCTACGAGACCATTGATTTTTGAATATATCATGTGAGTCAATTATATCTACTACAATAGGACGTTCATGTTTCATTCTTAAAATTCGTCCAACGGATTGAACAATATCGGTTTTTGGTGTAGCTAATATTAATATACTCAATGTTTTAATATCTAATGCTTCTGCTGCCATAGCATAAGTTGCCAATACAATATTTTTTTCTTCTGTTTCTTTTAGTTGATGAGCTTTCATACCGCCTACATAATATCCAACTGTAGCAAAATTACGATGGTTTATAGATTCATATAAATACGTCAATAATGCCCTATTATGCGCCAAAATCATAATTTGAGATTCGGGATTTTCTAAACAAAGATCTTGTGTTACTTTCACTAGAAAATCTTTTCTTGGACCATAATCACACAACTTTGAAATCATAGTACTAAATTTTGGTTTTCCACGATAATCCAATTCGGTTTCGTTGAATTCACAATCATTTGTTTTAAATTCAATACCACGAACAAAAACTGGATCGTCAGGTGGTTTTTCTGTCGAATAAACAAGAGGACCAATAAACATATATAATAATTTTGTTAATTTATCTTTACGTTCTACTGTAGCAGATATACCTAACATGTATGGTGTTATTGTTCTCAATAATGTTTTTGAGAATTCTTCACTACCAATACGATGAACTTCATCAATAATTGTGAATCCAAATTGTGTATAAGTAGATTCTGGAAAAGTACGATTATACATCGTTTGAATCATAGCAATAACAATATCTTTATCGTCTACATCATATGTAGATGCTTGGATTTTTCCAATACGTGCTTCTGGAGCATATTCTTGAATACGTTCAATCCATTGATTCATAAGAAATTCTTTATGAACCAATATCATTGTTTTTTTTTTGAGAAGAGTAATCAGCTTAATTGCCATAACTGTATTATGAGTAACTGTAAAATCACCTAATACAAATCTGTGATTTCCATCAATCTCAAATCCATAATAATCGTCTTCAGGTATTTTTTCCAAGCGAATATCATATTTGAGTAAATCATCATTTGAATCATTTTTATTTATTTTCTTTGATGGATTTAATACAGGTATTTTGTATAATTCTTTTCCACGAATATTTACTACAAAATAATTTTTATTATTTTTCCAATTTTTCATACTGAATTTGTATGCATGAAATCCTAATGATCTTGCTAAGTAAACAATATTATATGATATTACTTCATTTCCGATTTCTAATATTTTATAATAATTATTATAGCGATGCCCGATTGAATCTATTATTCCTGCTAATAATTTCAGTTGATTTTCAGAAGAATTACACAAATAATGGTGAGGAATATATTTATTATTATATCTTTTTAACCAATAACCAAATAAATAAGGAAGTATTTCGAGTGGTTTTTTTTCAAAAATGATTGGTACACGATAACCATATAATTTATCATTATCATTTTTTTCTAATGCTAAATAATCTAATACAGAAATATCTAATATTGTTTCTTGATTTTTCAAAGATAAAATATGACTTTCGTTTACAATATAACTTTCATCATTTTCATATTGTACTTTGTACATGGTTTCACGACCACGCGCTAGAGTTAATACATTTCTTGGCGTGGAATCATCTCCCATTATTTGATCACCTACCAAAATATCTTGAACAAATTTGACTGTTCCATCAAACATTAATATTGGTGTATTTTTTCCTAGACATTTTCCTGCGCCTGTATATACTTGTAATATACCACCAGAAGGACGTTCTACTACATGTGCCATATATTTAGTCACAATATCTTCTTGATAATCACGCAATGATTTTACAAAAGGAATATTAATATCCATACCAGATTCTATTTCATTTTTATTTGGAATACCATATCTTTCAATACCATAAAATCTTGGTAAATATATTTTTTTTTCATTTTCACGAAAAACAGGAAAAGCCCCATCATCTTTTGATCCGGGTGCGCCATAAGATATACCAACTATTTCAGGTTTTAATATCAAATCCTTTTTGAGAAATTCAATATCCTCTTTAGATAATACTATTTTTGGAATTGTATAACCTTTTTTTCCCAAATAAGCATTATTTTTTATTGTTTCAAGATATTCTTTTGATAATATCAAAGGATTTACAATGATAGGTGTTTTACGTTTGTTCATTACTTGCTTCATCATTTGAATGACCTTGTGTTATTATTATGATTATTTTATTTGGTTTTGTTAAATCATTCAATTTTTCTAAGAATAATAGATAACAATAACAGATGTAATAATAAGATTTCCAAATAATCGATTACGACAATAAGCAAACGTGTTTCATTCGACGAATAATAAGAAAAATTTCTAAACCAATATTATATTGTCTTATTGTATTATTCAAATATGGTAAAAATTCCTAACCTTTTTAAAAAATTTGGTGCTTTAGAAATAATATTATTAATCGTTTTTGTATTTTATTTAATATTCAATATTCAAACACCTGATATTTTAAGTGGATATATTAATTCTCCTATTGGAATCGTTTTAATACTTATTCTAGCTTTATCCTTATTTTTTTATATAAATCCTATTTTAGGTGTTCTTGGATTATTTGTAGCATTTGAATTGATACGTCGTAGTAATGTTATTACACCTATTGGAAAAGTAAATATGATAAAATACACACCTACACAAATTAAAAAAGATGATGAAATGATTAAAATGAATTCTAATATTATTGTAAATTCAGACAAAAGTTTAGAAGAAGAAATCGTATCACAGATGGCACCATTAGGTGTTAGTGAACCAGTTGGTTATTTTCCTACAAGTTTCCGTCCAGTTTCTGAAAATATACATAACGCAACTAGTATGTAAATTTTTATTTTTATTATAATGTGTAATAATAAAAATATTATACAAATGAAGATTTGTAATGAGATTATGAAAAATTGGTTAAAAATCACATGAAAATTCAAAAACACTATCATCTTTTGAACAATTTGTTAATGCGTATTCAGAATTTGTACGTTCAAAGAAATTAACTTTTGTTTCCATACTAATAAGTTCCATAAATTCAAATGGATTTTGTGAGTTGTAAATTTTATCATATCCTAATTGTAAACACAAACGATCCGCTACAAATTCAATATATTGTGTCATAAGTGTAGCATTCATTCCAATTAAACGACATGGTAATGCTTCTGTAATAAATTCTTTTTCTATTTCGGTTGCTTCTTTTACAATTTCATAAACACGTTTTTTATTCAACTTTTTTTTCATTTTACCGTATAATAATATGGCAAATTCAGTATGTAAAGCTTCATCTCGTGAAATAAACTCATTGGAAAGTGTTAATCCTGGCATCAATCCACGTTTTTTGATCCAATAAATAGAAGCAAAACTACTACTGAAAAATATGCCTTCTACACAAGCAAATGCTACTAATCGTGCTGAAAATGAACTACGGTTATCTTCAATCCATTTTTTTGACCAATCTGCTTTTTTAGTAATACAAGGATAAAATTCAATAGCACGAAACAATTTATTTTTTTGTTCTGAATCATTTATGTAAGTATCGATTAATACAGAATACATATGACTATGAATATTTTCCATGGCAATTTGAAAACTATAAAATGCACGAGCTTCTGAAATTTGAACATCTGACATAAATCGTGATGCTAAATTTTCTGAAATTATACCATCTGAACCAGCAAAAAATGCCAAAGTCATAGAAATAAAATGTTTTTCATCATCATTTAATTTTGCCCAGTCCACCAAGTCACGTGAAAGGTCAATTTCTTCTGCACGCCAGAAGCAATCGACTTGTTTTTTGTACATTGCCCAAATATCAGGGTAAGTGAGAGGAAACATGGTGTAACGATCTTTGCTTTCACGTAAAATGGGTTCATCAATGCTATGAGACATACTTTGTCTAAATAATATATAGGAAGGTGAGATATTTTACCTTTCTTATAACTACCATGATAAAATACATTTATACCGTTTTTTAATATTATTTAGCGCAATTGATTATACTAGTGAAATTATATAATTTTATATAGGTATTATTATATAAAAATCACTTTAAATGTCAAAAAGAATGGGATTATTGACTAATGCGCAAACTAAAATAATGAAAATGAATTACTACAAAATTTTGAACTGTCGACTTCTTTTGTATTTTATATTATTAATTGCTTTATGTGATTTATTATATTTTGCTATGGAAAAGGACTTTTTATTTTGTAGTATATTTATTTTGATAGGATTTTTGACATCATTTTTTAGTAAAAATATGATGGTAATTTTAGTTATTGCCATTACTTTTACAAATGTTTTACGATTTGGAAAAAGTGTACGTGTGAATGAAGGAATGGAAGATCAACAAGAAGATTTCGAAACAAATAATGAAAATAATCAAGATAAAAACAAAAATTTAGATGATAATTTAGATATTGAAAATACAAGCGGTGATGAAAAAAGTGATGATAAAATAAATATCAACACTAAAAAAAAATCTGAAATCTCTTCAAATGATTTGGATAGTGAAACCGCAAATTTAATTGAACAACAAAAAACGTTGATGAAAAATATGGAGAACTTAACACCGCTTTTAGAAAATGCACAAACATTTATGGAGAAATTCAAAACACTAAACGGTTAAATTATTTTTGTTGTAAGTTTTTACATTGAATCAAATGGTGTATTAGTAATTTCTATAAATTTAATACTAGTGTATATTATAAGAATTTATAATATATACCATATGGGTTTTACAATAGTAGAAAAAAAAATATTTATATGTAGTTTAGGTATCGTATTAATTACATTGATATGTTATGTTTTTTTTACAAATTTTGATAAAACAAAAGAAGGATTTCCTGATCTTGATTTTTCATCAATTTTTAGGCCAATACAGATGGCTTTAGATATGGGTTGGCGTATTGCGAAAGATATCAAAGACACAATCCGGGATATTAGAAATAAAGCAATGGCAAATGCAAGATCTGCTTCAACTGATGCTAAAGTAAAAATGAGTGAATTAAAACTTCAAGCAACAGCTACTAAAAACCAAATAGCATCAACCGCTCAACGTAATGTTATAGCTATGAAACAACAACTACGAGATACTGCGTATGCTATAAAAAATCAAACAGGTCAACTTGCCATAGCAGGACAAAATAGAGCTTATCAAGCTGGAATAGAAGCAAAAAATACTATTCAACGAACAAGTGGTATTCGCCGTACATTTCAATTTTTTCGTAAATTTTGGAAATATATTTTAGCTGTTATATTATTCTTTTCTTCTGTTGGTCAATGGTTTGTTAATAACGTACAAACACTTATTTATAGAATAGCTAATTTTAAAAATTGTTTTTTATGGTATTTTTTGGAAATTATTGGTTGGATTTTTTATATACCAATTGAATTTTTTGTATGGCTTTTTTGTTTAAAAGATATGGAAAATATGGCATGGGATTCGTTAAAACAATTTGATTGTACTTTTAATGATATTACTGGATTTCATTTCATATATTTTTCAGATGATGTAATAAAAAAATGCTATTCACGTAAATTTGTTCCATTTCCTAAAATGAATTTTGAATTTAAAATGTCTGATTTTGAAAAAGAAATTGGTAAATTTATTATGGATTTTTTATTACCAATTTCACCAGATGACGTTAAACAAATTAAAGAAATAGCTACAAATGAATCTAAAAAATCATCAAACGAATTATCAAAAGAAGTATCTCCTGTTCCAGTTATGTAATTTCACTTCAAACTTCAAGAAAATATCCAGATATATTACATAGCTATGGTTTTACGTAAAAAATGTCCACCAAATAATTTTTGTATGGAACATTTGAATATGATATTATTAATATTAATATTAGGATTTTTGATATATTTGTATCATATTTATTTGTATCGTATGTCATCTATAAAACCACCATATACAGTAGGAATTGATCCAAATACATTTTTGATACCACAACCAACTGGCACAATGACTATTGCGGATACTAGAACGGGAATGTATCCTACTTTGGGTGGAATTTCAACGCGTATGGATGTATTGAGTGATCCATATATTCCACCTGTAAAAGTTGATGGTTATGTTTTTGATCGTTATTCAAACGATATTCGTGGTATGCCACCGTTGATTGCACCAATTCAACAAAATCATTTAGTACCTGTAAATGTCGAAACACGTGGAATCAGAAATCAATATAGTCAAGTGGGAATTTTGACGAAAACTGATTCTAGTGAAAATAATACTACATTGATTCTGCCATTAATGGGACGAAAAACTATGACTGGACGTGATAAATGGCAATATTATTCTATTTCTAATACAGGTAATTTGAATACAAAATTACCTGTACGTATTCAAGGAAAAACTTGTACTTCTGAATATGGTTGTGATCCTGTAATGTCGGGGGACATTGTTTATGTTGAAGGATATAATTATTCATTCAAAGCTACTATTTATGAAAACGAATTATTTAGTTATATTCCAGTGTTGTAATAAAGTAATATATAAATATATTTTATATAAAATATATGTATGAATGAAACAACAACAAGAAATGATATAATTGATAAAATTAGTTATGAAATTGAAAAAAATGATACAATAAATAAAGAAAAAAAAAATTTAAAAATCAATATTTTAAAAAAATTTAAAAAAAATGATGAAAACTATAATGAAAACTATGATGAAAACTATGATAAAGACTATGAATTCATATCAAAATCTCAAACACAAAATTCTAGTTATTTTTTGAAACATTTTTTTGAAGAAATAATTCATAA
>Ga0209191_1000292_pt1 | contig 39890 bp, 46 predicted proteins | sample S_130626_EF_Meta_FD_187320 | JGI IMG/M metagenome (GOLD analysis project Ga0209191, IMG submission 187320) | Freshwater microbial communities from Lake Simoncouche, Canada to study carbon cycling - S_130626_EF_MetaG (SPAdes) (version 2) | ecosystem: Environmental > Aquatic > Freshwater > Lake ...
TGAACAAGAATTGGAGAGAACTGTTCGCATTGAAGGCCAAGTAATTTTAGGGTGGCGAGATGTGCCAGTAGACACAGACATGCCCATGTCGCCAAATGTCAGAACATCTGAGCCGGTGATTCGTCAGATCTTTATTGGTCGTGGTAGGGATATCATGACTACGGATGCTTTAGAGCGTAAGCTATATGTCATTCGTAAGTCAGCAAGTCATGCCATTCAAAACTTAGAGTTGCAACATGGAAAAGAGTATTTTGTAACATCTATGTCTGCAAGAACAATTGTTTATAAGGGATTGCTCTTAGCTAATCAAGTTGGCGCTTACTATACAGATTTACAAGACGAAACGGTTGTTTCAGCCTTGGCACTTGTCCATCAACGATTTTCAACAAACACATTTCCCGCATGGGAATTGGCTCACCCCTATCGCATGATTGCGCACAATGGGGAAATTAATACAGTTAAAGGAAACGTTAACTGGATTAATGCTAGAACCGGTGGTATTAAGTCCCCAGTTTTAGGCAGTGATCTAGAAAAACTTTGGCCGTTAATTTACCCAGGACAGTCCGATACAGCAAGTTTTGATAATTGTTTGGAACTATTAGTCATGGCAGGCTATCCATTAGCACATGCCATGATGATGATGATTCCAGAGGCATGGGAACAACACACGCTGATGGACGAAAATCGTCGCGCTTTTTATGAGTACCATGCAGCCATGATGGAGCCATGGGATGGGCCAGCAGCAATCGCATTTACAGATGGACGTCAAATCGGTGCCACCCTCGATAGAAATGGTCTACGTCCGGCAAGATACTATGTCACAGACGATGATTTAGTCGTCATGGCCTCGGAGGCAGGCGTATTGAATTTTCCAGAAAGTAAAATTGTAAAAAAATGGCGTTTGCAACCAGGAAAAATGTTCCTGATTGATATGGAGCAAGGGCGCATTATTGAAGATAGTGAGCTCAAAGAGTCATTAGCAAAAGCAAAGCCTTACAAAAGTTGGATTGAAGCAGTCCGTATTAAGCTCGATATCATCGATGTGAAAAAAGTTGATCAATTAGATGATCAACAACACATCCGTCCTGCAGCCAAATTATTAGATCGTCAACAAGCATTTGGATATTCACAAGAAGATCTGAAGTTTTTAATGGCGCCAATGGCACAAACGGGTGAAGAGGCAGTTGGATCAATGGGTAATGATAGCCCACTCGCAGTATTGTCGAATAAAAACAAAGTGCTTTATAACTACTTTAAACAATTATTTGCGCAAGTGACCAATCCGCCGATTGATTCCATCCGTGAAAACATGGTGATGTCACTTGTGTCATTTATTGGTCCCAAGCCAAATCTCCTCGATACAAATAATATCAACCCGCCAATGCGTTTAGAGGTCACTCAACCGATATTAGATTTTGATGATATTACAAAAATTAGACATATTGAGCACTACACAGGCGGCAAGTTTAGAGCGCATGAACTAGATATTTGCTATCCAGTTGCTTGGGGTAAAGATGGGATTGAGGCACGTCTTGCGTCATTGTGTGCAGAAGCTGTAGATGCCGTCAAATTAGGATTTAATATTTTGATTGTGAGTGATCGACAGATATCACAAGAGTATGTAGCAATACCAGCGCTATTAGTCACATCAACGATTCATCAGCACCTTGTTCAAAAAGGTCTTAGAACTAGTACAGGACTTGTGGTGGAGACCGGATCTGCAAGAGAGACGCATCATTTTGCATTGTTAGCAGGCTATGGTGCAGAAGCGGTACATCCTTATTTGGCGATGGAAACTTTAGCCAAGTTATCAGAAGGATTTACTGGCGACTTATCACCCGAAAAAGCAATCAAAAACTTTGTCAAAGCCGTAGGTAAGGGCTTACAAAAAGTGATGTCAAAAATGGGTATCTCCACATACATGTCGTATACAGGTTCGCAAATTTTTGAAGCAATTGGATTATCTGAAGAATTAGTAAATAAATATTTCTTGGGAACAGCTTCGAATATCGGTGGCATTGGTATTTTTGATGTCGCAGAAGAAGCCTTAAAAATGCATCGCTTAGCTTTTAGTGAAGATCCAGTATTGCAACACATGTTAGATGCAGGCGGAGAATATGCCTATCGTATTCGAGGCGAAGACCATATGTGGACACCTGACTCTATTGCGAAGCTGCAACATTCCACAAGGGTTGGACCTGAAAAAGGCGGTTATCAAACATTTAAGGAATATGCCAATTTAATTAATGATCAAAGTCGTCGACATATGACTTTACGTGGCTTATTTGAATTTAAATTAGACCCAAGTAAAGCTATTGATGTGGCAGAGGTTGAGCCTGCAAAAGAGATTGTGAAACGTTTTGCCACAGGCGCAATGTCATTAGGTTCTATTTCAACAGAAGCTCATGCCACGTTAGCCGTTGCCATGAATCGTATTGGTGGAAAATCCAACACCGGTGAAGGTGGAGAAGATCAGAACCGTTATCGAAATGAATTAAAAGGCATTCCTATTGCTGCAGGCGAAACCCTTGCAAGTCAGCTTGGTAAAGATGTCATTGAGGCAGATATTAAATTGCAGGCGGGAGATTCGTTACGCTCAAAAATTAAGCAAGTTGCATCAGGTCGATTTGGCGTGACTGCAGAGTATCTATCATCAGCTGACCAAATTCAAATCAAGATGGCTCAGGGAGCAAAACCTGGAGAAGGCGGCCAATTACCAGGTAGCAAGGTATCCGACTATATTGGAAAGTTGCGCTATTCAGTACCGGGTGTAGGATTAATTTCACCACCACCTCATCATGATATTTACTCTATTGAAGATTTAGCGCAATTGATTCATGATTTAAAAAATGTTAATCCAAAAGCTGATGTATCCGTGAAGTTAGTGTCCGAGGTCGGCGTTGGAACTGTTGCGGCTGGTGTAGCAAAAGCTAAGGCAGATCACGTTGTGATTTCTGGTCATGATGGCGGAACAGGCGCTTCACCTTTATCCTCTATTAAACATGCAGGATCACCATGGGAATTGGGCTTAGCTGAAACGCAACAGACATTAGTTCTGAATGGTCTGCGCGGGCGTATACGTGTTCAAGCAGATGGTCAAATGAAAACAGGTCGTGATGTGGTCATTGGCGCATTATTGGGCGCCGATGAATTTGGTTTCGCAACAGCACCACTTGTTGTTGAGGGTTGTATTATGATGCGCAAATGTCATCTCAATACTTGCCCAGTCGGCGTGGCAACACAAGATCCAGTACTTCGTGCAAAGTTTTCAGGAAAGCCAGAGTATGTCGTTAATTTCTTCTTCTACATTGCAGAAGAAGTAAGAGAAATCATGGCACAACTCGGTATTCGAACTTTTGATGAATTAGTTGGTCGCGTTGATTTGTTAGATACCAAAAAAGGCATTGAACATTGGAAAGCTAAAGGACTTGATTTCAAGAAAATATTTGCTCAGCCAGTTCACGCGATGAGTAATGATCGCCGACAAGTATCAACTCAAGACCATAATTTGGGCAATGCTTTAGATAATGAGTTAATTGCGAAGGCGCATCTTGCCATCGAAACTGGCGAAAAAGTATCATTTATTCATCCTGTCCGAAACGTCAACAGAACTGTTGGTGCCATGATGTCTGGAGAAGTTGCAAAACGATATGGACATGGCGGCTTGCCGGATGACACTATTCATGTGCAGTTTAATGGTACCGCAGGACAAAGTTTTGCTGCGTTTTTGGCACATGGCGTTACATTTGATCTCGTTGGTGATGCCAACGATTACGTTGGTAAAGGCTTATCCGGCGGTCGCGTGATTGTTAGAACACCAAATGAATTTAAAGAAAATTCAGCAGACAACATCATTGTTGGTAATACCGTGTTGTATGGTGCCATTGGTGGTGAAGCCTATTTTAACGGTGTAGCTGGTGAGCGTTTTGCCGTTAGAAACTCGGGTGCTATCGCAGTTGTTGAAGGTACTGGTGATCATGGCGCTGAATACATGACAGGAGGCACCATTGTTGTTCTTGGAGATACTGGTCGTAATTTTGCTGCTGGTATGAGTGGTGGAATAGCGTATGTGTATGATCAAGACGGCTTGTTTGCGAAGCGTTGTAATACAACTATGGCGCTTTTAGACAAGGTATTGCCTTCGAGTGAGCAAGAACAATCTGTTCCAAAAGAGCAATGGCACGCGCCCCACGATGTAAAAGATGGCGGTGAGCGTTTAACTGATGAAGTGATCTTAAAGGATTTAATTGAGCGACACTTTAAATACACTGGGTCAGAACAAGCCAAGGCCATATTGCGTGACTGGGATTCTGCACGTCGACAATTTGTCAAAGTATTCCCAACAGAATACAAGCGTGCACTTGGTGAGTTATGGGCAAAAGCACAAGGTAATCAACAACAAGTGACAGCGGTTTAATACTAGTCAGCGAATAGAAAGAATAGAGGGGTCGTATGGGAAAGATTACTGGTTTTATGGACTTTGATAGATTATCTGAACATTATGAAGTGCCCGTTCAGCGAGTCAAACACTATAAAGAATTTGTTGCTGCGCTCACGGATGATGAAGCTAAAACACAAAGTGCGCGTTGCATGGATTGTGGTATACCCTTTTGTAATAATGGTTGTCCAGTCAATAACATCATTCCTGACTTCAATAACTTGGTGTATGACAATGATTGGCAGCAAGCGATTGAAGTTTTGCATTCAACGAATAACTTCCCGGAATTTACAGGGCGTATTTGCCCAGCTCCGTGTGAAGCTGCTTGTACATTAAGTATTAATAATTTACCTGTCGGGATTAAATCTATTGAGCATGCCATTATTGATCGTGCTTGGGAAAAATCTTGGGTAAAACCGCAAGTACCTACCCATAAAACCGGTAAAAAAATTGCTATTGTTGGGTCTGGGCCTGCGGGGATGGCCGCTGCCCAACAACTCGCTCGCGTTGGTCATGATGTTACCGTTTTTGAAAAGAACGATCGAGTGGGCGGATTACTCAGATACGGCATTCCTGATTTTAAGATGGAAAAATGGTTGATTGATCGTCGTGTCGAGCAAATGCAGGCTGAAGGCGTCACATTTAAGACGGGGGTCTTTGTTGGTAAAGAGCAGCTTGATCCGGCGATTAAAGATTACTCACAACAACGGGTTGACCCAGAACAAATTTTGCAAGATTTTGATGCTGTCATTATTAGTGGTGGAGCGGAGCAGCCAAGAGATTTACCAATTCCGGGGCGCGAGCTAGAGGGTGTTCATTTTGCTTTGGATTTTTTGATTCCACAAAATAAAGAAGTTGCTGGCGATGACAAAAATCAATTGCATGCAGGTGGTAAAGATGTCATTGTTATTGGTGGTGGAGATACAGGTTCAGATTGTGTAGGAACATCCAATCGCCATGGCGCTAATTCAGTGAGTCAATTTGAATTACTGCCTCAACCGCCAGAAGAAGAAAATAAACCACTGGTATGGCCTTATTGGCCAACCAAGTTAAGAACCTCTTCATCCCATGAAGAAGGTTGTTCACGAGACTGGTCAGTAGCTACTAAGCGTTTTGAAGGTAAAAATGGTAAGTTAGAGAAATTGATTGGTGTGCGCTTAGAGTGGAAAGACGGAAAAATGATCGAAGTTCCTAATTCCGAGTTTGAGATGAAAGCAGATTTAGTCTTTTTAGCGATGGGATTTGTTTCACCTGCCCAGCAGATTCTGAGTGGCTTTGGCATTGAAAAAGATCAACGTGGTAACGCTAAAGCTACGACAGAAGGTGAGCAAGCCTATAAAACCAATCACCCTAAAGTATTTGCTGCTGGAGATATGCGTCGCGGACAGTCGCTCGTTGTTTGGGCTATCCGTGAAGGACGTCAATGCGCCAAAGCAGTAGATGAGTATTTAATGGGAGCTAGCGTACTACCTAGATAAATAAATGGTTCGATAACGAACCATTTATTCTTGTCACCCCTGACTGCTCAAAGTATGGAAAACGGTAATATTCACATAAATTTCCCTATCGGTAAATTTTGCAATCAATTTATATTTAAACCAATAAAATTACCCGTTCAGTAAATTTGATGAGGTATTCATTTCGAAGTAATATACAAGTTAAATCATAAAAATACTTCGGAGAGGGATATGTCAAGAAAGTTTGTAGATATTTCTATTTTTTTAGAAAATGATGTTCTGAGCGATCCCCCTTCCTTTAAGCCTAAGATAGAGTACTTCACCCACCAAGATACGGTCGAGCGGATTGCTAACTTTTTCCCGGGCTTACAAAAAAATGATTTACCCGATGGAGAGGGCTGGGCTGTAGAAGTGGCAACGATTTCGACGCATAATGGTACACATCTTGATGCACCTTATCATTTTCATAGCACCATGGACAAAGCTCTAGGTGAGCAAAAAAAATCCAAAACGATTGATGAGGTACCACTAGAGTGGTGCTTCCAACCAGGGGTGAAATTAGACTTTAGACACTTTGTGGATGGCTATGTTGTTACAGCAAAAGATGTGGAAGCAGAGCTCAAAAGAATCAACCATGAATTAAAGCCATTAGAAATCGTTGTTGTAAATACACGCGCTGGTTCAAGATACGGACAAGCGGATTATGTGAGTTCTGGATGCGGCATGGGTTATGAGGCAACGATGTATTTACTGGAGCGTGGCATACGCTTAACCGGCATTGATGGTTGGAGTTGGGATGCACCGTTTGTTCATACACAAAAAAAATTCGAAAGTACACATGATTCAAGTTTGATCTGGGAAGGCCATAAAGCAGGCAGGGATATTGGCTACTGTCATCTGGAAAAATTACATAACCTTGAAGCTTTACCTGCAGATGGTTTTTATATCAGTTGTTTTCCGCATAAAATACGCGGAGCGTCCGCAGGCTGGACTAGAGCAGTAGCTATTTTTGATGATGCTTTACAAGCAAGTCAGCCATAAAAAACAAGTAATTTAGGGTTTTCATGTAGATTGCATGATAATTAGCATATGCAATCTTTGAACAGCCCTACAATTGCCGAACTTGAAAATGTCTCGTTTTCATATGCACCTCAAGAAAGAAAAATTCTTGAAGGATTAAACATGTCATTTGCCCGGGGTAAATTAACCGCGGTCATGGGCGGATCTGGGTGTGGGAAGACAACAGTATTGCGTCTACTCGGAGGACAGGTCAGAGCAAATTCTGGAAAAGTCCTTTTTGAAAACGAAGATGTCAGCTTACTCAATAATGAAGAGTTAATGCGTGTTCGACGCAAAATGGGTATGTTGTTTCAATTTGGTGCGCTATTTACAGATATGAGTGTTTTTGAAAATGTAGCCTTTCCTATGCGCGAACATACCTCTTTAGATGAGGAGGCGATAACCGATCTCGTTATGCTCAAGCTCAATGCCGTTGGGTTACGTAATGCTAGAGATTTAATGCCATCGCAAATATCAGGGGGTATGGCGAGAAGAGTAGCATTTGCTAGAGCTGTAGCACTTGATCCACCACTCATTATGTATGATGAGCCCTTTGCTGGATTAGACCCAATTGCGCTAGGGGTAACTGCAAGACTGATTAAAGAAATGAATAACGCCTTGGAAGCGACGAGTATTTTGGTGACCCATGACGTACCAGAGACTTTTGGCATTGCGGATTATGTCTACTTTATAGCAAATGGCAAAATTGCTGCCGAAGGCACACCTACAGAATTAATGAAGTCTGAGGACTTATTCGTTAGACAATTTATTGATGCTCAGCCAGATGGCCCTGTTCCTTTTCATTACCCGGGGAAAACTTTGCGAGACGATTTTGGTATTAGGGGATCCGCATCTTGATGAATGTATTGGTAGACCGAATTACCCGTTTAGGCGGTTTTGTGCGGTTAAATATTGCAGGCATTGGCCATGCAACAGCTATGTTTATCACTGTAATTAGAAGATCTATAGGGTTACTTAAACGTTTTCGTTTGGTCAGTGATCAAGTTTTTTTTCTCGGCAACTATTCGTTTGTCATTATTGCGGTTTCGGGTCTATTTGTAGGATTTGTATTGGGATTACAAGGTTATTACACACTCAATCGTTATGGGTCTGAACAAGCTTTAGGATTGCTTGTTGCGCTCTCATTAACTAGAGAGCTCGGACCAGTCGTTACGGCACTTTTATTTGCTGGACGAGCTGGAACATCACTTACTGCTGAAATTGGTTTGATGAAAGCTGGGGAACAGTTGTCTGCAATGGAAATGATGGCTGTTGATCCAGTTGCAAGAGTAATTGCGCCACGTTTTTGGGCTGGAGTGATAGCTATGCCAATATTGGCGGCTATTTTTAGTGCTGTGGGTATTGTTGGCGGTTATTTGGTTGGAGTGCCACTCATTGGAGTAGATTCCGGAGCTTTTTGGTCACAAATGCAGGGCGGGGTTGATGTTCTTAAAGATGTTGGTAATGGTGTTATCAAAAGTGTGGTCTTTGGCATTGCGGTCACTTTTATTGCCTTATATCAAGGTTATGAATCAAAGCCAACACCTGAGGGAGTTTCTCTTGCTACAACTAGAACTGTAGTGATTTCATCTTTAGCAGTTTTAGCTTTAGATTTTTTATTAACCGCTGTCATGTTTTCTACTTAAGATGGTTTAAATGAGAATGATTGGAATATGAAAAAAAATTCATTAGATTTTTGGGTTGGTTTATTTGTCGTTACAGGATTTGTAGCGCTCTTGTTTTTAGGACTCAAAGCGGGCAATATGAGCTCATTTAGTTTTGCTAAAAATTACAGCGTCACGGCAAAATTTGACAATATTGGTGGCTTAAAGCCACGCGCCCCAGTAAAAAGTGCTGGAGTTGTCGTGGGTAGGGTTGCCGCTATTCAATTTGATGATAAAACCTATCAAGCTACGGTTACCTTACATTTAGAAGAAAACTTTCATTTTCCAAAAGATTCTTCGGCTAAAATTTTGACTTCAGGCTTGTTAGGAGAGCAATATATTGGTTTAGAAGCAGGTGGCAATGACCAAATGTTGGCTCAGGGAAGTAAAATCACCCAAACACAGTCGGCGATTGTGCTTGAAAGCTTAATCAGCCAATTTTTATATAACAAAGCCGCGGATGCTGGAAAAGAAAAAGATTAATAATGGAAATATTACCTAGTCGCTGGAAAAAATATCTCCAGATCCTAATGCTAGGATTAATGACTACTTTATTTGTTGGTTGCGCATCAATTCCTGAGGGGCAACCTAGATCGAAAAAAGACCCTTGGGAGCTTGCGAACCGAAATATTTTCACATTTAATGAGAGTTTAGATAAGAATGTGATCAAGCCACTGACGCAAACTTATGAATTTATAGTTCCAGAATTTATACGGAATCGGTTATCCAATGTGTTTGGTAACATTGGTGATGTCTATACGGCAGTTAATCAATTACTACAAGGCAAACCCAAGTTGGCTTTAGATGATTTAACAAGGGTAATTATCAATACCACCATGGGTATTGGTGGTATTTTTGATGTGGCAACCGATGCGGGTCTTGAAAAACACAATGAAGATTTTGGACAAACATTCGGTGTCTGGGGTATTAAAGATGGGCCGTATATGGTCTTACCATTACTTGGCCCTAGCAACGTCAGAGATACGGTTGGTTGGTTTGCAGATTTGCAAACAGATATCTTGATTAAAAAAATCGATGATATTCCCCTAAGAAATACCATTACTGGAGTAAGGGTGATTGACCAACGGTCTAAATACTTAAATTCTTCTAACTTACTTGAGGAAGCGGCCTTTGATAAATACACCTTTGTGCGTGATGCTTATATTCAAAGAAGAAGAAATCGAATTTATGATGGCAATCCTCCGCTGATTGATGATGATATGTTGGAGGATATGTTGGAGAAAGAAGAAAGTCGTATACGTTAATCGCTGATATAAAAAAAGATTTAAAATGAAAGGTCTATAAAAAAAGGTTAACGATGAAACAAACTTCTGCCAAATTAATGACTATGCCGAAGCTTTTGCTGGAACTCCGCTATTGGATATTAGCCATGATGGTGCTAGCAACAATGTTGGTTACCAAAGCTCCATTAGCGCAGCCAATTGATTTAACTCCAGATGGCCTGGTGAAAACATTAGTTTCTGATGTGATGAACAGCATTAAGTCAGACAAAGATATACAAGCCGGAAATGTGAATAAAGTGATGGCACTCGTAGAAACAAAAATTGTGCCCTACATGAACCTCCAAAAAACAACGCAACTCGCAATGGGTAAAAATTGGAGCCGAGCCACCCCTGAACAGCAAAAGCAAATCACTGCAGAATTCAAGACTTTATTGTTGCGCACGTATGCGGGCGCACTGACCCAAGTAAAAGATCAAACTGTCACCTATAAACCTTTTCGCATGGATCCGACTGACACTGAAGTTGTTGTTAAAACTCAGGTCATGAATAAGGGTGATGCTATTCAGATTGATTATCGTCTAGAAAAAAGTGGTGATTCTTGGAAGGTCTATGACTTAAATGTTTTAGGCGCTTGGTTAATTGAGGCCTATCGCGGGCAATTTAATAACCAAATCAGTGCGAACGGTATTGACGGCTTACTGAAGTTTTTACAAGACCGCAATGCGGCATTAGCGAAAGCTAAGTAATGATTCGTTTGCCCAATGTGGTGAATCATCAAAATGCGATTGAAGTTCGCCAAAAGGGTTTGACGCAAATAAATATTCAAGAAAACTTAGTAGATGCTTCAGCTTTAGTTGAGTTTGATTCATCAATTATTGCGGTTCTTTTAGCTTGGTTGCGCATCAATCCAAATTTACAAATTGTGAGCGCCCCAGATAAACTTCAAGTCTTATCAAAAGTCTATGGATTGGATGAGTTACTTCAATTAAAAGGGCCAGCGGGTATCTAATGTCTGCATTATCAATTCATGCAGTAAAAAAAAGTTACGGCGACTTAGTTGCACTAGATGGCGTTTCCCTTGAGGTAGAGCAAGGCGAGTTCTTTGGCTTGCTAGGCCCAAATGGCGCTGGTAAAACCACTTTAATTTCCAGTATGGCTGGATTATGTACCCCTGATTCAGGGTCGATTAAAGTCATGGGACATGATGTGCAAAAAGATTTTCGTATGGCACGTCGTCAATTAGGTGTTGTTCCTCAAGAATTGGTATTTGACCCGTTTTTTACCGTTCGTGAAACCTTGACTTTTCAGTCAGGTTATTTTGGACTGAATAAAAATGATGACTGGATTGACGAGATTATGGCTAATCTCGATTTAACGAATAAAGCAAATGCCAATATGCGCTCTTTATCTGGCGGGATGAAGCGGCGCGTTCTAGTAGCCCAAGCTTTAGTTCATCGACCACCCGTTATCATTTTGGATGAACCCACCGCAGGTGTTGATGTGGAATTAAGGCAATCGTTGTGGCAATTTATCAGTCGACTCAATCTAGCAGGGCATACCATCGTTCTCACGACACATTACCTTGAAGAAGCAGAATCTTTATGTGGGCGGATTGCGATGCTCAAGCAAGGACGAGTTGTTGCTCTCGATACAACACAAAACTTACTTGCTAAACATCGTCCACCTGGATTACCACCCAAGATCTTAGGTGATGACGGGGCGGCTGATTTAGAGGCGGTTTTTGTAAAAATTATGGCGGAGTCTAAATAAGTGGAGCAAGTAAAACCTCTTTTGCCGTTGAACTTATTACCTGAAGCAACTATCCAAAGTGGCTTTCCGGCTTTATTTCGTAAAGAGGTAAGGCGGTTTTATAGTGTGGCATTTCAGACAGTGGGAGCACCCATATTAACCGCCGTATTGTATTTATTAATTTTTGGGCATGTATTGGCTAGTAGTCCAAAAATTTATGGTTATGAATATGCCGCGTTTCTTATCCCAGGCTTAGTAATGATGAGTATTTTACAAAACGCATTTGCAAATACATCCTCATCATTGATTCAATCAAAAATTACAGGTAATTTAGTTTTTGTTTTGTTGGCTCCTTTATCCCATATTGAGTTCTTTGCTGCTTATGTAGGGGCTGCGATGATTCGGGGATTATCCGTCGGGTTCGGCGTCTTTATGGTTACGATTTGGTTTGCGAAAATCCCTTTCGAAGCCCCCATTTGGATATTTATTTTTGCATTATTGGGATCTGCATTATTGGGTTCGATGGGATTAATTGCAGGTATATGGGCAGATAAATTTGATCAGTTAGCTGCTTCACAAAACTTTATCATCATGCCGGCCACCATGTTGTCAGGAGTTTTTTACTCGATCCATTCATTACCACCGTTTTGGTTAACCGTATCCCATTTCAACCCATTTTTTTATATGATTGATGGCTTCAGATATGGTTTTTTTGGTGATTCAGATGTTTCACCGTATCATAGTTTGTTCGTATTGCTCATATGTATGTCGCTCGTTTCAACGCTAGCTCTGAGCATGCTCAAAAAAGGTTATAAATTAAGGCATTAATGGAAGAGAGAAGTGGTCATGTATCCAACACCCGAACAAATTAAATCATATATTCTTGAAGGATTAAAATGTACTCACATCTCCCTCGAGGGAGATGGACAGCATTTTTTTGCTACGATTGTTAGCCCTGAGTTCGAAGGGCTTAGACCCATAGCACGGCATCAAAAAGTATATGCAGCATTGGGTGAACGAATGAAAGAGGAGATTCATGCGCTTTCGTTTAAAACACTCACACCTGAAGAGTTTGAGAAAAAAGCTTAGTTTGCTATATATGTTTTTTAGCAAGATATAAACGAGCATCTATCTGAATCACCTTTTTTATTTTTTAGAGAATTTGTATGGATAAGTTATTAATTAGGGGCGGGCATGCTCTTCATGGGGATGTAACAATTGCAGGAGCTAAAAATGCTGCATTGCCTATCCTATGTGCAGCGTTATTAACCCCAGAAAAATTAACCTTACGCAATCTTCCAGATTTGCAAGATGTTAGAACTATGCTTAAACTGCTAACGCAGATGGGAGTGGAAGTCCATTTCCCAAACCCAGATGACCGATCAATTGTCGAATTGCAAGCAAGGCATATTGAAAAAGCAGAAGCGACCTACGAGATGGTCAAAACTATGCGGGCATCTATTTTGGTATTAGGGCCACTTTTAGCAAGGTTTGGTAATGCACGCGTATCCTTACCTGGAGGATGCGCTATAGGCGCACGACCTGTTGATCAGCATATCAAGGGTATGCAAAAGATGGGTGCCAATATGCAAATACAGCATGGGTACATCCAAGCAGATGCACCTAAGCCAGGTAATCAATTACATGGCGCACATATTTTGACCGATATGATTACCGTGACGGGAACGGAAAATTTAATGATGGCGGCTGTTTTAGCGAATGGAATTACTCACCTAGAAAACGCAGCACGTGAGCCTGAGGTGACAGATTTAGCATTATTACTAAATCAAATGGGCGCCAAAATTACAGGGATTGGTACCGATCATCTCAAAATCGAAGGTGTTCCAGAACTTCATGGCGCGGATTACCAGATTATTGCAGACCGAATTGAGACGGGGACATTTCTATGTGCAGTTGCTGCCACTGGCGGTGAAATCACCATCCATGGTTGTCGTCCTGACACACTAGATGCTGTCCTGAGCAAATTAACTGAAATGGGTTTGCACATGGAAGTGGGTAGCAATACGATTAAAGCAACGATGAAAAGTCGTCCAATGCCGGTCAGCTTTAGAACATCAGAATACCCAGCATTTCCGACAGATATGCAAGCACAGTTCATGGCGTTGAACGCGATAGCTTTAGGAAGTTCCCGAGTAACAGAAACAATTTTTGAAAATCGTTTTATGCATGTACAAGAAATGAATCGCTTGGGCGCACAGATAAGTATTGAAGGCAATACTGCGATGATTGAGGGTGTTGAATATCTGTCTGGAGCGAATGTCATGGCAACCGATTTAAGAGCTTCCGCCAGTTTGGTGATTGCGGGCTTAGTTGCAAGTGGTGAAACATTGATTGAGCGAATCTATCACCTAGACCGGGGTTATGATCGCATGGAGCGCAAGTTAAGTGCTCTAGGAGCAGATATTACAAGGATCACTTAGGCTTTTGCCCAGATTGCTAAGCCTGTAGGATAATAAAGCTATGTTGACACTTGCCCTATCAAAAGGAAGAATCTTTGAAGAAACCATGCCGATGCTTGAGCGGGCAGGAATCTTTATCTCTGAAAATCCAGAGTCGACGCGTAAATTAATCATTAAAACCTCTCACCCCAACCTCCAAATCATTATTGTGCGAGCTTCAGATGTACCAACCTATGTGCAGTTTGGTGCTGCGGATATCGGTGTTGCTGGTAAAGATGTCTTACTTGAAAATGGCACTGAGGGTTTATATGTGCCAATTGATTTGGGAATCGCCAAGTGCAGAATGTCAGTAGCGACCAAAGAAGGTTTTGATTACAACTCAGCAGTTAAGCAAGGTGCGCGATTAAAAATTGCATCAAAATATGTGCAATGTGCTCGCGAGCATTTTGCGAATAAGGGCGTTCATGTCGATGTGATAAAGCTTTATGGCTCTATGGAATTAGCGCCACTGGTTGGTTTGGCGGACGCCATTGTTGACTTGGTCTCAACAGGAAGTACCTTAAAAGCGAATCAGCTAGTTGAAGTAGAAACCATTATGCAAATCAGTGCTCAATTGATTGTTAATCAAGCAGCACATAAAAGACATCGTTCAGAGATGCAAGTGTTTTTAGATGCGTTTGCACTTGCTGCAGAAAATTAAACATCATGATGCAAAGACTCAGTACCAAAAGTGCAGATTTTGATGCACAGTTAAAAAATCTTCTTCATATTTCTGAAGAGGACTCGAGTTCGATTGAGCAAACCGTAACGAATATTTTGCGTGAAGTGCAGAACACTGGTGATGAGGCTGTTCTGCGTTTGACCAAAGAATTTGATCGACTCAACGCCTCTTCGATGGCAGATATAGAGTTGACGCCAACTCAAATGAGAACTGCTTTTGAGCAGTTACCACAAGAGCAAAAAAGTGCCTTAGAAGCCGCCGCTCATCGTGTGAAGATGTATCACGAGCGTCAAATGATTGAGTCCGGTTGTCATTCTTGGGAATATACCGAAGAAGATGGTACTAAACTTGGACAACAGGTAACCCCGTTAGATCGGGTTGGATTATATGTTCCTGGTGGAAAAGCCGCCTATCCTTCATCAGTGCTAATGAATGCCATTCCCGCAAAAGTGGCGGGAGTCAAAGAAGTGATCATGGTAGTCCCAACACCTGATGGACTTCACAATCCTTTGGTTTTAGCTGCAGCATACGTGGCTGGTGTTGACCGTGCTTTTACAATTGGTGGTGCACAAGCGATTGGCGCGCTCGCTTATGGCACAGTCACAATACCGGCGGTAGACAAGATTGTCGGGCCCGGAAATGCTTATGTTGCTTGTGCAAAAAGACGTGTTTTTGGAACGGTTGGCATTGATATGATTGCTGGCCCATCAGAAATTCTAGTCATTTGCGATGGCACAACAGATCCTGATTGGGTAGCCATGGATCTATTTTCGCAAGCAGAACATGATGAGTTAGCCCAGTCGATTTTGCTATGCCCAGATGCAGACTTCATTGAAGCGGTTGCTAAAAGTATTGACAAACTTCTGCCACGAATGCCTCGCAGAGAAGTCATCCAGACTTCCTTATCAACTCGAGGAATCATGGTCTTAGTCAAAGATATGCGAGAAGCATGTGAGATCTCAAATTACATCGCACCTGAGCATATGGAAATATCTGCCATCAACCCACGCGAGTTCTTACCCTTTATTCGCCATGCAGGCGCCATTTTTCTTGGGAAGTTTACGAGCGAGTCTTTGGGCGACTATTGTGCAGGACCCAATCACGTACTCCCCACATCACGCACAGCGAGATTTTCCTCGCCGCTTGGCGTGTATGACTTTGTTAAACGATCGAGTTTGATTGAGGTCAGCGAAGAGGGTGCCAATACCTTAGGGAAAATTGCTAATACCTTAGCACTAGGTGAAGGTTTACAAGCACACGCGATGGCCGCGCAAATGCGCCTAAAAAAATAAAATAAGAGTGCCTATAATACGAGCTTATTTTGGCTGTCCACCACTAGACAAATGACCAAAAAAGTATATATTAAATATATACAATAAAGGGTATTCAATGAATAATTCAAATGAAAATATACTGGTTAAATTCCGTTCAAAGGATACCCAATTTGGAGTAACACGAGCGACGGTTAAAGCAATAGCAAAAGAGTTAGATATAAACGAAACTCAAGCGATTCACATGGCTTTATCTAAATTTGCATCCGATGTTTTGCCAGCTTATGGGGCTGACGATGGACCCTTAACCACCAAGCAAATAAAAATGTTACGCGAGCATGCTGAAAAACGGTTACCAAAAGGTAAGGTACTGTCTCGTAAAGACTTATTTGCATGACTTGGGGTGTACCCTCAATAGGAGACTTCGTTTGGTGTATGTTTCCAGAGTTACCTAATTGTGACCCTGAACCTAAACCGCGCCCTGCTCTCATAGTAGGAGTGGAAGAACGTGAAGATGGGAATTTTGTACGTTTGGTTTATGGGACTTCTAAAAATGTCACTAAACTAAAGATGGGCGAGGTTGCAATCACTCAAATAAATCATCCTGTAGCTTACGCCCTTGCTGGTTTAGCCTACGATACAAAATTTGATTTCAAAGTCATGATTGATCTTCCTTGGACTGAGGAATATTTCAAAGTGCCAGCAAAAAAATCGTATGGACATAACCCTAAACTTGGCACACTTCACGTAAGCGTTTTTAATGCATTTCAGGTCACGCATCGTGCGGCAGAAAATAGATAAAACAACTAAGTATTTCGTCTAAACCAAAAACAACTAAGTCTACAGAAGTTGCTTTAATGCACGAAGCAAGTCCGCACATTCACGCTCCGTACCAATCGTGACTCGCACATATTGATCAATCCGTGGCGCATTGAAATGACGTACGAGTATTTTTTGCTCTCGCAAGCCTTGGTAAATCTCTTGACCTGTTAATTTGGGGTGGGAGGTAAATACAAAATTAGCTAGAGATGGCAAGGTCTTAAAACCTAAAGCCTCTAATTCAGAAATGAGTTTGTTTCTACTATCAATGACTTTTTGACTCGTATTTTTTAAATGAACTTGATCAGAAATTGCTGCTTGGGCGCCTGCTTGAGCAAGACGATCTAGAGGGTAAGAGTTAAAACTATTCTTCACACGCTCAAGACCTTCAATTAATTGAGGATGTCCCAATGCGTATCCCACGCGCAACCCAGCTAGGGAACGTGATTTAGATAAGCTATGTGTTACTAGCAAATTATCATATTGATGGATGAGTGAAACAGATGACTGGGCCCCAAAGTCAACATAAGCCTCATCAATTACAACCACGCTATTACGATTAGATTTGAGTAAACGCTCAATCTCTCCAAGAGGAATGCCTTGCCCGGTCGGCGCATTTGGATTGGGGAAAATAATGCCACCATTAATCGGGCAAGAAATATAGTCATCAATTTGAATTTGCAATTGCTCATTCAGAGGCACACGAATCGTGTTGATTTCATATAAGTCAGCATAGACCGGATAAAAGCTATAGCTAATGTCCGGAAACAATAAGGGGGCCTCCTGTTTGAATAGTCCCAAAAAGATATGAGCTAAAACCTCATCAGAGCCATTGCCAACAAAAACTTGATCATGCTTTAAACCATAAATTTTGGCGATAGTCTCTTTTAAAGCACCAGAGTCTGGAGGTGGATAAAGGCGTAAAGTGTCATTGCAGATATTTTGCATTGCTGCAATTGCTTTTGGAGAAGGTCCGTAGGGGTTTTCATTGGTATTTAATTTAATTAAATCAGCAATTTGTAATTGCTCGCCAGGTGTGTAAGGGGTAAGCTGCTGGACGGTTTTGCTCCAAAAACGCGACATAAAAAGACTTTCTAATTAACGAAAATTGATCAACGAATGATATTATGACGGAATGAGACAAGTAGAAGTTAATCGTAACACCTCGGAAACCCAAATCCAATTGAAAATCAACTTGGATGGCACAGGCCACGCGGAATTAAATACGGGCGTGCCATTCCTCGACCACATGCTCGATCAAATTGCTCGCCATGGCATGATCGATTTATTCGTCACTGCCAAAGGTGATACCCATATTGATGATCACCATACAGTAGAAGATATTGGTATCACGCTTGGACAGGCAATTGCAAAAGCCGTGGGGGATAAAGCTGGATTGACGCGTTATGGACATTCTTATGTGCCTTTAGATGAAACCTTATCGAGAGTTGTGATTGATTTCTCGGGTAGACCAGAACTAGAGTTTCATGTACCTTTTACGAGGGCCCGGGTCGGTACGTTTGATGTGGACTTAAGCATTGAGTTTTTCAGAGGCTTTGTAAATAATGCAGGCGTTACCCTACACATCGATAATATTCGTGGAGTAAATGCTCACCATCAAATTGAAACCATATTTAAAGCATTTGGCAGAGCCCTACGTATGGCTGTGACCATCGATGAACGTGCTTTAGGAAGTATTCCGTCCACTAAGGGAAGTCTCTAAATAGACCATTCATAAGGTATGAGTTTTGTCTAATATCGCAATCGTTGATTATGGGATGGGCAATATTCGCTCAGTTGCGCAAGCTGTTAAACAAGTTGCTCCTGAGTGTGAGGTCGTCATCGCACATCAACCCGAACAGATCCAACAAGCTGATCGAATTATTTTGCCTGGGCAAGGCGCTATGCCTGACTGTATGCAGAATTTAAAAAACTCAGGCCTATATGAGGCCTTGTTAGATGCCATGCGAAATAAGCCATTACTTGGAGTTTGTGTTGGTGAGCAAATGCTGTTTGAACAAAGCGATGAGTCCCACACTGCCAGCCAAACAACGCCCTGTCTTGGGGTTTTTCCAGGGAAAGTGATTCGATTTAAACCCAATCTCTTGCAAGCGGATGGAACTCATCTCAAAGTTCCTCACATGGGTTGGAATGAGGTTTTTCAGCAACAAATGCACCCTCTTTGGGAGGGAGTGCCAAATCATGCACGTTTTTATTTTGTACACAGTTATTATGTAGTACCTGACAATAAAAATCATGAATTTGGAACGACCAATTATGGCGGTTTGTTTACTAGTGCGATTGCGAAAGAAAATATCTTTGCGACACAATTTCATCCTGAAAAAAGTGCAAAAGATGGACTACGAATTTATCAAAACTTTACACGTTGGAATCCTTAAATGTTGTTAATACCTGCAATTGACTTAAAAGACGGTCACTGTGTTCGTTTAGAGCAAGGTGATATGAATAAAGCAACCGTGTTTTCTGAAGATCCTGCTGCGATGGCTAGACATTGGGTTAATCAAGGGGCGAGGAGATTACATTTAGTCGATTTAAATGGGGCATTTGCCGGAAGACCAAAAAACGAGTCTGCCATTTTATCGATTCTGAAAGAAGTGGGTGACGAGATTCCAGTGCAACTAGGTGGTGGTATCCGCGACCTTGAAACTATCGAACGATTACTAGATGATGGCTTAGAAACTATCATTATTGGAACAGCTGCAGTCAAAAACCCAGGGTTTTTGCAAGAAGCTTGCATCGCGTTTGGTGGCCATATTATGGTGGGCTTAGATGCCAGAGATGGCAAGGTTGCAACGGATGGCTGGAGTAAATTAACCGGCCATGAAGTGATTGACCTTGCAAAAAAATATGAAGATTATGGTGTAGAAGCAATTGTATATACCGACATTGGACGAGATGGTATGTTGCAAGGAATTAATATTGAAGCAACTTTAAGACTCGCTCAAGCCGTATCGATTCCAATTATTGCAAGTGGTGGGTTGACCAACATGCAAGATATTGATGCTTTATGTGAAATTGAGGAAGAGGGTGTAATTGGCGTCATTGCAGGCCGCGCCATCTATAACGGTAATATCAATCTAACCGAAGCCCAAAAATATGCGGATGAAAAAAATCCGCCAGAATATTAAAAATTCTTATGCTTGCTAAACGCATTATTCCTTGCCTCGATGTAACCGCAGGGAGGGTTGTCAAAGGAATTAACTTCCTCGAACTCAAAGATGCTGGTGATCCAGTGGAGATTGCTAAACGCTATGACGATCAAGGCGCTGATGAAATCACTTTTTTAGATATAACAGCCACTTCAGATGGCCGTGACTTAATCCTTCACATCATTGAGGAAGTTGCATCTCAAGTATTTATTCCCTTAACCGTGGGTGGTGGCGTTCGCGAAGTAGCAGACGTAAGAAGACTTTTAAATGCCGGCGCGGATAAAGTGAGCATGAATTCTTCAGCGGTAGCAAGACCAGATTTAGTTTCAGAAGCAAGTGCCAAGTACGGTTCGCAATGCATTGTAGTGGCAATTGATGCAAAACAAACAGGGCCAAAGCGGTGGGAAGTATTTACCCATGGCGGACGAAATAATACGGGAATCGATGCGATTGCCTGGGCAAAAGAAGTCTGTGATCGCGGTGCCGGTGAAATCTTGCTCACAAGTATGGACCGAGACGGCACTAAAAATGGGTTTGATTTAGAGCTTATTAGGTTGGTCAGCGATACTGTATCGATCCCCGTCATTGCATCTGGCGGAGTTGGTAATCTGCAAGATTTAGCCGACGGTATTCTCAAAGGACATGCCGATGCTGTTTTAGCAGCAAGTATTTTTCATTTTGGTGAGTATACGGTTCAAGAGGCAAAAAACTTTTTAGCCCAACAAGGAATCACCGTACGCTAGAGTTTCTTTAGCGCATGCAATAGAATGTTTGCATGAAGCCATTAAATGATAAAAACTGGGTAGAGCAAGTAAGGTTCAATGAGCAGGGTCTTATTCCAGTTATTGCTCAAGATTCTACTAGTAAAGCAGTACTGATGATGGCATGGATGAACGCATCATCATTACAAGAAACCATCGAACTAGGTCAGGCGGTCTATTGGTCAAGGTCAAGAGGGGGTCGCTGGCATAAAGGTGAAGAGTCTGGACATTTCCAGAATGTTCAACAAATCCTCTTAGATTGTGATGGCGACACCATCCTATTATTGGTCGAGCAGGTTGGCGGCATCGCATGCCATACTGGCGCACCCAACTGTTTTTTCCAACCGCTTGTTAAAGAAAATAATCATTGGCACTGGCAAAATCCTTTGGGAGAAAAAAGTGAATAATCCCCAAGATAATTTAAGTGAAGTACTCAAACAGGTTGCTGATGTGATCGCAGCACGAAAAAAACTAGTCGATGCAGGTGATCAGCTCGAGTCATCTTATGTGGCATCCCTACTTACAAAAGGTGATGACGCCATTTTAAAAAAGATTGGGGAAGAAGCTTCCGAGACAATCATGGCAGCAAAAGATGCCCGTCATTCGATGAGCCAGGGATTTTCAGATCGCCCTCAATCCTTAGTCAATGAAGTTGCTGACTTATGGTTTCATTGTCTTATTCTTTTGGCACAATTCAATTTGGGCCCGGAGGATGTCTTAAAAGAACTTCAGCGACGTGAGGGTGTCAGTGGCATCGCTGAAAAAGCGGCGCGTCCAAAGTAAAACCAAATCATCATGGAGAATTTAGTGAAACACGATCCGGATTGCCTATTTTGCAAAATTATTGAAGGTAAGATACCGAGTAAAAAAGTGTATGAAGACGAAGACGTCTTGGCTTTTTTTGATATAAATCCCGGCGCGCCCATTCATTTTTTGATTATTCCTAAAACGCATATTTCGAAACTTGCAGATGCCACTATGGAAAATCAACAAATACTAGGTAAAATGATGCTGTTGATACCAAAAATAGCATTAGATGCGGGTGCGCGCCCCGGTCAATCAGGGGGTTTTAAAGTTATAGTGAATAATGGCGCAGATGGTGGTCAAGAGGTATACCATTTGCACATACATGTGTTGGCAGGGCCACGGCCTTGGAAACAAGAATTACTAGGTTAATTAAACTTATCTTAATATAGGGAGTTGTTATGGGTGGAATGAGTCCAGTGCATTGGCTAATCGTATTAGCTGTCGTGCTATTAATTTTTGGAACTAAGAAATTAAGAAACATTGGTTCCGATATGGGTGCTGCGGTTAAAGGCTTTAAAGATGGTGTGAAAGATGGCGACGCTGCGAAAGCTGAAGCTCAAGATGCAACACAACAAGTTCATGTTGCACAATCAACGCAAACTCAAACAGCTAAAGACCCCAATACTGTCGATGTTAGCTCTAAAGAAGTGCGTTAATGTTGGCTAAGTGGTATCCAAGCATCTTTCAAGAAGTCTGATATGTTTGATATTGGACTTTCAAAGATTGTCTTAATCTCGGTAGTGGCGTTGGTCGTATTAGGACCAGACCGATTGCCTCGTGTTGCCAGGACTGCGGGTAATCTTTTTGGCCGAGCACAGCGATATATGTCGGAAGTTAAACAAGAAGTTAGCCGGCAAATGGATCAAGAAGAGCTTAAAAAAATGAAGGAAGCTGCTACGGCAGCCTTTAATAGCGCAAAAAATGACTTTAAAGAACTGGATCAAGTGATTTCATCACAAGTAGCAGAAGTAAATTCCAACATGAATGAGATCTCTTCATCCATTAATACCAATACATATAGTACTTGGTCAGAAAACGATAATCGAATTTATACCCCCAAAATTGATAGCTTTGCGGCCGGTCAACGCCAAGGGCGCAAATCTTGGCGTAACAAAAAAGGTGCTGTCCCGATGTGGTTTAAGCATTCGAGCGGCATTAAAGTCCGGGTTCAGTCCGGTGCTGCTAGAGTCAAGCGGTTTCGGCGTGTAGCCAGCAATAGCACTTCTGCAAAATCTTTTTTTGGGTAATCCAGCAAAATGAGTGAGACACCACAGGATGCTAATCAACAAGAAGAGACCTTTTTTAGTCATCTTGTTGAGTTAAGAGACCGCATCATTAAAGCCTCTTTGGCTGTCTTAGTTGTTTTTTTAAGCATGGTGTATTGGGCGCCAGATATCTTTCATTTGCTAGCAGACCCCATGTTGAAAGCATTACCTGAGGGCGCTCACATGATCGTGACAGATGTCACGGGATCATTTTTTGTGCCGATCAAGGTGACATTTATGGCGGCTTTTGTTTTGGCCTTGCCGATCGTCATTTATCAAATTTGGGCTTTTGTAGCGCCAGGCCTTTATCAGCATGAAAAAAATCTTGCCTTACCAATTGTGATTAGTACCTACACCTTGTTCTTAATCGGTATGGCATTTGCATATTTCTTGGTATTTCCGACCGTTTTTGGGTTCATGGTGCAATATAACGCCCCACTAGGCGCCGACATGAGTACGGATATTGATAAATACCTGAGTTTTGCTATGACGACCTTTTTGGCGTTTGGGTTTACCTTTGAAGTACCCGTCGTTGTAGTCGTCTTAGTAAGAATGGGTATCGTCACGTTAGCTAAATTAAAAGAAATGCGCCCCTATGTCATCGTTGGGGCATTTGTCGTGGCTGCTGTAGCCACCCCTCCAGACGTTATGTCTCAGCTCCTATTAGCGATTCCGTTATGTATTTTGTTTGAATTAGGACTGCTTATTGCACGGTTCTACCAGCCCAAGCCAAAAGAAGACGAAGAAGACTTGTTAAAAGAGGCTATTTAAACCCAAGAGGCTTATTCTATATAAGTGTAGAAGTTCCTGGCTAAAGGCATGTTGGACCACCTGAGAGGTGTAAAAGCAACAAAAATCGTTGTCTTTTAGCAACGTAAACCACTAAGTTTGTTGAAAATCCTCAAAAAACAACACTTCTGACTAAAGTTTAATGAAATAAGAACAAGTTTAGTGGATGATTAGGTTATTCCTTGATGTCAGGGAAGTAGTTTTTTAAATAGTTTTCTTTTTTAATATGGAGATTTACGAATGAAAAAATCGCTATTCGCACTCGCCGCTTTAGGCGCATTTGCAGGCGCAGCACAAGCTCAATCTAGTGTTACTTTGTTTGGTACATTAGACGCTGGCGCTGTATACATCACAAACGGTGGTGTTGCAGGAAGCTCAACTGCAGCTGGCGCTATCACACAGCCAACTGGCGCCTCATCAACAGATCCAACGAAAAATGGTCCAACTACTGGTAATGCTTTCGCATACTACGACAGCGCCATCGCTTCATCACAATGGGGCATGAGAGGCACTGAAGATTTAGGCGGCGGATTAAAAGCCAACTTCTATCTCGCTGGTGATGCAAACACAAACAACGGTGGTTCAAACGTTGAAGGTATTTTCCGTCGTGGCGCATGGGTAGGTGTACAAGGTGGATTTGGAGAAGTACGTCTTGGTACTCAAGCTAACCCAATCGTTACAGCATCTGCTTCTTTAATGCCATTCATGGGTAATACTGCTCACGGCGTTCGTAACGCAGTTGGTTACGCTGTAAAAGACTATAACCGTAATGCTATTGGTTACATGACACCAATGATGAGTGGATTAGGTTTAGAGTTACAGTACGCTGCGAACAATACAATTGATGCAGGCATGTCTGATGGTACTGCAATGAATGCTCGTGCATTCTACTCTGCTGGTAACTTGGATGTCACTGCTGCTTATCAAAAGAGAACTTCAATGTCTGCAACTGGTATTGGTGCACAATGTGGCGCTACAGCTGCCTATGATAAAACAGCTGCTGGTGTACTCAGCCCAGTATCTGGCGCCGCTCCTACTGTTGGTGTTGGTTCAACTTCTGTTACTTGTGCCGCAGCTAACTACGGTGGTGATGTAACTGGTTACTTGGCTGGTATCAAATACAAAGTAACTCCAGCACTTCAGTTAGGTTTAGGTTGGGCGCACGGTGAAGGTGATAATACTAACTACATTACTGGCGTTAACGATATTAATAAAGCCGGAACCTCTGCTCAAGTTACTGCTGGAACTGCCCCTGTAGCTTCAACTGGAGTGACAAAGTACAACTCTAACGTAGTTATGCTTGGCGCATCTTATCAAGTAACTCCTGCTGTTGCAGTAGGCGGTAGCTACATGGTGACAACAGCTGATTCAAGCCAGTACAACTTCCAAACTCGTTACATGTTAAGTAAGCGTACTACAGCTTATTTCCAAGCGAACATGGCTAAGAACGGTGCTGGTTCAAATAGTCTCGGCACAGCTTACGGCAACTTCTTAGTAATGGGTGGACAAACTGGTACATCACCATCTGTTCAAGTTCAAGGTATGGCTGCATTACCTAACTCAACTCAAACAGCATACGGTGTTGGTATCATCCACAACTTCTAATCCCTCGTAGGACTTGTTCCTACTTGATTTAGATAACTTGTTGTAATCAAAACCACTGTGGTAACACAGTGGTTTTTTTATTCCCAAAAATAATCCACGCTGTCATTTGCAGTAGACAGCATTTCTGCATAGCCTGTCGTGTGCGTGTCACTGTTTTTTATTTCGCTACGTTTTTCACCATACAACCCACGAAAACCACGTCTTTCTGTAGTTTTAAGCATCTGTATGCGTGCATCAACTTATTTGTTAAACTGTTGACGCGGATGTTGAACGTGTTTGCTGTTGTTTGCGTCGACGTTCCTGTTCACGCTGTTGCCGTTGACGCTCACGTTCGTTGCGTAGTTGTTGTTTGTCTCTGTCAACAGCATTCTTTAATCCCTGTATCCGTGCTTGCGCAGGTGTGAGAGGAGGGCGAGGTTTGATGGGTTTAAGTACAAGTTCGTAAATGCGCATACAGTATTTACGACGACTAAAACTATACGCATACTAATGTTCACTTACTAAAACCAGCACGTAGTTTTGTCGCGGCAGTTTCAATCGCTGCATCAAGTTCACCGTTTACAACTGCTGTTTTAATCATGTCGAGTGTTTTAACTAAATCTTGTTCACTCGCAATCTCTACAGCGTATTTCTTCGGCGCTAACTCTAAAATCTTACTTCCGTAACGCACGCTGACGGCTAACTTACCTGTGTCCGTTGTAAACCACCATGTTTACAAACAACAATTAACAAGAATGATGGAGGTAAACTTATTGGATCTACAAAAGCTTTAAGTAAATATATGTATTTGATAGTTAAAATTTACAAAGATTAATTAAACGTAAGATTTAATCTAACTTAATTTGAAAACCAAGTTGTAACAAAACCAAATAATTAAGGGGTGTATTTTTTATTACTTTAAAAGAAGATATTTTGAAGTTGATATCAGTTCATCAATGGAATAGATGTTTTGTTGGGCAATCTCTTTACTAAAAGGGATATGTCCCAAAAAATGTGCATTGAACTTCTTTAATAATTGAGCTTGTAAAGTTTCAATATTACTAAGGGTATATTCGTTTTCAGAATGGGTAGAGTTTGCTACCCAGGCAAATAAACTTAAGCCTCTATTTTCAATTGCTTCAGCAGTTAATAAAGCATGGTTAATGCATCCGAGTTTGATATTGACTACCAATATGACGGGTAAATGAATTCCTTGAGCAAAATCACCTAAGTTTTGATTTTCATCTATTGGAACTAAAAAACCACCAGCACCTTCAACAACGACAGAATTAAACTTGTTTTGAAGCGCCTGATATTGATGCAGCATGATCTGCATATCGAGGCGAGCACCTTCAATTTCAGCAACTAAATGAGGCGCTGCAGGCTCTTTTAAGATATAGGGACAAATATCTTTGGTTTGAAGTTCTGGGGCAACTCGCTTACTAACCTTGAGTAGGCTTTCTATATCATCATTGATCCAATTTCCATTGGATTCATGCATACCTGCCGCAACTGGTTTATAACCAACGGTTTTAAAACCTGATTCTTGAAGTTTCAAAATCAAGGAACTAGCAATAAGGGTTTTGCCGACTTCGGTATCTGTACCGGTTATAAAAAAACTGCTAAATTTCATCCCAAATTACTTTCAATTTTGGAGAGTGCTTCAATTAATAAATCGATATGTGCAAAAGAATGATCTGCATTAAAGGTAATTCTCAGTCTTGCCGTATGTTCTGGAACGGTAGGTGGACGGATCGCTGGTACCCATATGTTCAAGTTATTCAGCGATTTTGCTATTTCCATTGCTGCATTATTGGTGCCAATAATAAGCGCCTGTATTGCTGATGAAGAAGGCAAAACATGCCAACGCGTAAAATTTGACCTTTGATTCCAATAAGCAATTAAATCAAATAAGTGAGCTCTTTTTTTAAAACCTTCTTCAGACTGAATTAATGCGATACTTTTTAATACGGTATGAGCAATTGCAGGAGACGGGGAGGTAGAGTAAATGACGGGCCGAGATTTTTGAATCAACCACTCAAGCCAACATTTTTGAGCTGCTATAAAGGCACCTGATACACCCACAGCCTTGCCCAAGGTTCCCATATAAATGATATTTGGAGAGTAAATATCAAAATACTCAAGACATCCATATCCATTTTTACCAAATATCCCAAAGCCATGTGCATCATCGAGGTATAGAAGGGCTTGATGTTGCTCCGCCATCTTGACTAACTGCTGGATTGGCGCAAAATCTCCATCCATACTAAATACACTATCCGTGATGATGAGTTTATAAGGACAAGAATCCAGAATGAGTAAAGCTTGCAGTGCTTCTATATCACTGTGAGGATAAACAAATACTTGCGCTTGAGCTTGCGCTTTTGCCATCCGAATGCCATCAATAATAGACGCATGATTGAGAGCATCCGAGTAGATAGAAATATTCCCAAGACTGGCAAGAGCCGTAATCATCGCCATATTAGCCATAAATCCAGTATTGATAAAACATGTAGCGACATTTGGAATGTGCTGTGATTGCGTTTGTGCTAATTTGTCTTCCAGGAGTTGATGGGCGGTAGAGTGACCGCTGATAAGGGCGCTGGCACCACTACCAGTACCATACATATCGGCACCTTCCGCCATTGCTTGCTTTAATGCAGAATGATTACTCAAGCCCAAATAATCATTGCTAGAAAAGGATAATAATCGTGAACCGTTCATATCAACAAACGGACCATTCGGCGATGATCGTAACTTTAATTGCCGGATTAAACCTTGATTCTGCAAATGATGATTGGCTTGATCAAGAGCCTCTAGCCAAGGATTACTCATAATGGGCAGATGCTATCCAGAGTATGTCGAACGGCAGAGGCTAAAAATTGAATTTGTTCCTTAGTCAAAATATATGGGGGCATCACATATACAGTATGACCAATCGGACGGATAAGCAGCCCATGCTCTAATGCTTTGGCATAAAAAATTTTAGAAAATTGAGGCGGCGCAATTTGTGGCTTGATGTCAAAAGCGAGGATAGTACCTAATTGGCGAATATCTTGAATACGAAGATCGTCCGTGACCCAGGTAAAAGCATCATAGAGTTGCTGTGATAAAACTTGATTCTTCACCAAATAGTTTTCATCTTCAAATATCTTTAACGAAGCCAAAGCGGCGGCACAAGCTAAAGGATTGCCAGTATAAGAGTGGGAGTGTAAAAATCCCTGTGAGGTACTATCGCCATAAAAAGCAGCATAAATTGCATCTGTGGATAAAACAACGGAGAGTGGTAAATATCCACCCGAGATACCTTTGGAAAGCGTTATTAAATCTGGCCAAATGCTGGCGTGTTCACAGGCAAAAAACTTGCCTGTTCGACCACAACCCACAGCAATCTCATCTGCTATCAAATGAACATGATATTGATCACACAATAACCTGAGTCCTTTTAAATAATCAGCAGAATACATTGCCATACCCGCCGCACATTGAACCATTGGTTCAATGATGATGGCTGCAATTTGAGAATGACTCGATTGTAAAAGTTCTTCTAATTCCGTTAAACAGGACTTAGCATAAGACTCTGCAGATATTCCCGCTGGAGCTAAACGCGCATCTGGCGAAGCAACAATAATCGGCTGACGAGTAAGTACTCTATAGGCATCTGTAAAGATCGGAATATCAGTAACAGAAAGTGCACCTAAGGTTTCTCCGTGATAACTATTTTTTAAACAAATAAATCGATTTTTATCACCTTTACCAAGATTACGCCAATAATGAAAGCTCATCTTTAAAGCTATTTCAACAGCAGATGCGCCGTCAGAGGCATAAAAAGCATGTCCTAACTGGTTGTTAGTTAATGCAGATAGTTTTTCTGATAACAGAACTACAGGTTCATGAGTGATGCCAGCTAACATAGTATGTTCAAGCTGATCGAGTTGGTTTTTGATGGCTTGGTTAATAATTGGATTTGTATGACCAAACAAATTCGTCCACCAAGAACTAATGGAATCTAAATAGCTTTTACCTTGATGGTCGTAAAGATAGGCTCCTGATGCGCGTTGAATAGCCAAAAGAGGTAAGTCCTCGTGGCTTTTCATTTGCGTACAAGGGTGCCAAACTGATTTTAAACTTCTTTGTGCCCAATCATCACTCATCATGTAATGATTATAAGTTCCAGTTCTTGAATATGGTAATTACTACTTACGTGCTTCTTTTTGAGTGGGCCGCTTGCCAATAGCAACGGACAGAATAACACTTTGACCTTTACGATCAACCACAACTTTCGTGTTACTACCAGGCGTTAAAGCCGCAACGGTATTTAATAAACTCCTTACATCTTTAATCGGTTCATCATTAACTTCCTTAAGGATATCGCCAGGCTTGACTCCACCAAGCTCTGCAGGACCGTTCTTGAGGATTCCAGAAATTAAAACTCCTTTTACGTCTTTTGGTAATTTAAATGCTTCAATAATTTCTGGCGAAAGATCACGTGGCTCAACCCCCATCCAGCCCCTCGTCACAGAACCATTGGTAACAATGGACTCCATCACTTGCTTAGCAAGATTGACTGGAATGGCAAATCCGATCCCCATAGAACCACCACTTTTAGAAAATATAGCAGTGTTGATGCCGATTAATTGTCCTGTGGTATCAACGAGACCCCCACCTGAATTACCGGGATTAATGGCTGCATCTGTTTGAATAAAATTCTCGAATGTGTTGATTCCAAGATGGTCACGGCCAAGCGCTGAAACAATCCCGGCAGTGACAGTTTGCCCAACCCCGAAAGGGTTTCCTATCGCAAGTACCACATCACCAACGCGCACATTAGCAAGATTTCCTAAAACAATGGGTTCTGGTAGATTCGGTAAATCGATTTTGAGTACTGCGATATCAGTTTCCGGATCACTACCGATAAGTTTAGCAATCGTTTTTCGACCATCACCTAAAGCAACTTCAATTTTATCGGCGCCATCAATCACGTGATGATTGGTTAGTATGAGACCTTCTTTACTAACAAGAACACCTGACCCGGTATTAAACTCAGGCTCATCCTGAGAAGGTCCACCTTGAGGATCGCCAAAGAAAAAATTAAACCACTCTTCTTGATTCTCAGGGGTCGGTTTACCTTTGGGTTTTGGTCGCTGATGAGGGCTTGTATTTGGCTTGCTTAAAGTGGCCTTATCATTTTTACTACTAAAAACATTAACAATTGAAGGCATCGATTTTTTAACCGCTTCATGGTATGAACCAGGTGCAAGCTCATTGGTTTGCGTTGACTCTTTAACTGTGATCGATTGAAAAGGTTTGCTTAGATCGCCTAACCACGCAGGTTTTAAAGTGGAAATGACAAAATAACTAGCCAAAAAAATAGTAACTGCTTGTGCAAAAATAAGCCATAAACGCTTTGCCATCATATTATTTCTCTTTAGTCTGTATTAAACTTCATCAATGAAAACCAAAATCGCAACCAGTGAATCTATCGAATCATATCTTAATGATTTATTAAGAATTTCTCATTTTAAAGACTATTGTCCAAATGGGTTGCAGGTACAGGGTAAATCACATATTAAAACGGTTGTTTCTGGAGTTACGGCGTCCTTAGCGCTGATTGAGCAAGCAATCGAGCGCAATGCAGATGCTGTTTTAGTTCATCACGGCTGGTTTTGGAAAAACGATGATCCTAAAATTATTCGACAACTACATGCAAGACTTCAATTATTGATGGAGCACAATATCAATTTGTTCGCCTATCATTTGCCACTAGATCAACACCCTGAATTTGGCAATAACGCTCAACTTGCGCAGATATTGGGATTTGAGATCCAGGGGCAAAGCAAAGAAAATGACTTGGTTTGGTATGGCAAGCCAAGTCAAGGATCACGGAAAAAAAACCTACGAGACATCAGGGAACTGATTGAAAAAAACCTACAGCGAACGCCACTAGTGATTGGTGATGACCGTCAACCGATTAAAAAGGTGGCTTGGTGTACAGGAGGTGCACAGGGTTATATCGATATAGCCGCCAATTTAGGGGCAGATGTTTATATTAGCGGTGAAATTTCTGAGCAGACGACCCACATAGCGAGAGAATTAGGGATTGCTTATATTAGTGCCGGCCATCATGCGACTGAGAGATATGGTGTTCAAGCCTTGGGTATACATGTTGCAAAAACCTTTGGGGTTAGGCATATCCATGTGGATATACCTAACCCAGCTTAAGTTTATTTTTTAAGGTTGTCACGGATTTCGCGAAGAAGAATAATATCTTCAGGAGTTGCCGGAGCTTCCGCAGCCGGTTCAACACCCTTCACACGATTCATGATTTTGACAAGTTGAAAAATCACAAATGCCAAAATAATAAAGTTCAAAGCAACGGTGATAAAGCTCCCGTATGCAAACAAAGGTACGCCAGCTTTTTTGAGCGCATCTAAGGTTCTGGGTATGCCATTAGGGATGTTGCCCAGAACGATAAATAAATTATGAAAATCTAAACCACCACCAGTGATTGCAGCAATCAATGGCATGATGATGTCGCCCACCAAAGAATCAACAATTTTACCGAAGGCGCCACCTATAATGACACCTACCGCTAGGTCCACTACATTGCCTTTCATGGCAAATTCTTTAAATTCACTTAAAATAGTCATTAATTACTCCTTTTTAGTTAATTATTCAAAACTTTAACAAACCTTGATGAAACGTCAGCAATGTTTAAACAAGGATCTTATAATATTCAAAATGGCTATAATATGTCAGGGAAAACACTAATTTAAACGAGAACCTAATGAGCGCTGAAGAAAATTCAAGTTTACAGCCTGTTCCTGCAGAGCTGAATAAAGAAAGACGTACATGGATGATTGCTACATCTGTGATGGGTGGTATTGGTGGAGCTGCAATCGCACTTCCACTAGTGAATACATTTGCGCCTTCAGAAAAAGCAAAAGCTGCTGGAGCACCAGTTGAAATGGACATCACTGGCATGCAGCCTGGTGAGATGAGAACGATTGAATGGCGCGGCAAACCAGTTTGGGTGGTCCGTCGCACACCAGAGCAAGTTGCTGGCTTGACGAAGAATGATGCCAGTTTAGCTGATCCGAAGTCTGAGAGAACTCCAGATACTTTAACTCCTGCTTATGCCCGTAACGAGGCAAGATCAATAAAGCCTGAGTATTTAGTTGTTGTTGGTATTTGTTCTCATTTAGGCTGCTCACCATCTGCAAAGTTTGATATGGGCGCACAACCTTCTTTACCTGCGGATTGGTTAGGCGGATTTTTATGCCCTTGCCATGGTTCTACTTTTGACCTTGCGGGTCGCGTGTTTAAAAATAAACCTGCACCAGACAATCTCGAGGTTCCACCCCATATGTATTTAAGCGACACCAAGATTGTCATTGGTGAAGACAAGAAAGCTTAAGGAGAGATAGATCATGGCATTCCACGAAAAAGAAGTTCCTCCAAACGCAACTTCCGGCCAAAAATTAATGGCATGGGTTGATTCCCGTTTTCCATTAAGCGCAACTATTAAGGGGCACTTAACCGAATATTACGCACCAAAAAACTTAAACTTTTGGTATTTCTTTGGCGCTTTGTCGATTGTGGTTTTAGCTTTACAGATCATTACCGGCATTTTCTTGGTGATGCATTACAAGCCAGATGCTGAGAAAGCATTTGAGTCTGTAGAGTACATCATGCGCGAGGTTCCTTGGGGATGGTTGGTGCGCTATTTGCACTCCACAGGCGCTTCTATGTTCTTTATTGTGGTGTATATGCATATGTTCCGTGGGATGATTTACGGTTCATACAGAAAGCCTCGTGAATTAGTTTGGATTTTTGGTTGCGCTATCTTCTTATGTCTGATGGCAGAGGCATTCTTTGGTTACCTTCTCCCATGGGGACAGATGTCTTACTGGGGTGCCCAAGTGATTGTGAATCTTTTTGCAGCAATCCCTGTGATTGGCCCAGATCTATCCTTATGGATTCGTGGTGATTATGTTGTGGGAGATGCTACTCTCAATCGCTTTTTCTCTTTCCACGTTATTGCGATTCCCCTTGTGTTAGTTGGACTTGTCGCCGCGCATATTGTGGCACTTCATGAAGTGGGTTCCAACAATCCTGACGGTGTAGAAATTAAAGAAACATTAGATGTTAATGGTATTCCTTTGGACGGCATTCCTTTCCACCCTTTCTATACAGTTCATGACATTATGGGTCTTGGCGTATTTGCAATGATTTTTGCCTTTATCGTGTTCTTTGCTCCTGAAATGAATGGTTATTTCTTGGAAGCGAATAACTTTATCCCGGCAAATCCTTTACAAACGCCTTCACACATTGCTCCAGTATGGTATTTCACGCCGTTTTACTCCATGCTTCGTGCGACCACCTCTGAGTTTTTACTGCCCATGTGGATTTTTGCAGCAGTATTGTTTTGGTTAGCCTCACGAGGCGCCGCTGTCAAAACAAAAGCAATATTTGGCGCAATCCTTTTAGTGTTGGCAGTAGGCTTTTACTTGTTAGATGCTAAGTTTTGGGGCGTACTCGTGATGGGTGGTTCTGTAGTGATTTTCTTCTTCCTCCCTTGGTTAGATAAATCACCAGTGAAGTCAATTCGTTACCGCCCAGGATTTCACAAATATATTTACGGAACCTTTGTGATCTGTTTTGTGATTTTAGGTTACTTAGGAATTCAACCACCATCACCGATCGCTGAAAAAGTAGCTCAACTTTGTACCATTTTATATTTTGGTTTCTTTTTGGCAATGCCCTATTGGAGCAAATTGGGTGAGTTTAAACAAGTTCCAGACCGTGTTACGTTTGCAGCGCACTAAGGGTCGATCAATGAATAAAAATACATTACCTCAATTTCTCCGTTGGATAGCCAATACGGCTATTGTCCTTGGAGTTGCCACATGTTCATTCAGCAGCATAGCAAATGAAGATACTTTTCCATTGGATAAAGCCCCAAATCGTTTAAACAATATGGCCGCTTTACAAAATGGGGCAAAGATTTTTACCAACTATTGCTTAAATTGCCATGGCGCTCAAAGTGTGCGCTTTAATCGCTTGAGAGATATTGGTTTAACCGATGAGCAAATCAAAGAAAACCTTTTATTTACTGGCGGAAAAGTTGGTGATTTAATGAAGGTAAATATGGCGCCTGTAGAGTCTAAGGAGTGGTTTGGTAAAGCCCCCCCTGATTTGTCTGTTGAAGTTCGTGCCAGGGGGGCTGATTGGGTATATACCTATTTACGTACTTTTTACCGTGATGACAATCGACCAACTGGATGGAATAACCTCGCATATAAAAACGTCGGTATGCCCCATGTTTTATGGGAGTTACAAGGTGATCGTGCTGCTAAATTTGAAGAAGTTAAAGGTCATGATGGGGCAGTTGAACATAAGTTTGCAGGCTTTGAGCAATTAACTCCAGGCTTGATGAAGCCTCAAGAATTTGACGACAATATGGCTGATTTAGTTGCGTATATGTCTTGGATGTCTGAGCCTGCTCAGCTAGAAAGAAAGCGTATTGGCGTTATTGTGTTACTATTTTTGGCTGTCTTCACGATAGTTGCTTGGCGCTTGAATAAATCATATTGGAAGAGTATTCATTAATATTATTTAGTAGTGCTACAGGCAGATGGCGAAGGTCGTCTGCCTTTTACTTTATAGAGAACAAGGAAATTTACCTATGATGGTTTTGTACTCGGGAACAAATTGCCCATTTTCACAACGTTGCCGTCTTGTTTTATTTGAAAAAGGAATGGATTTTGAGATTCGTGATGTTGATTTATTCAATAAGCCTGAAGATATCTCAGTCATGAATCCATATGGACAAGTACCTATTTTGGTAGAGCGTGATCTCATTTTGTATGAATCAAACATTATTAACGAGTACATTGATGAGCGTTTTCCACACCCGCAATTAATGCCACCTGATCCGGTAGCCAGAGCTCGTGCACGTTTATTCTTGTTTAATTTTGAAAAAGAACTTTTTGTTCATGTTTCTACTCTTGAAAATGAGAAAGGCAAAAATGCAACAGCGGTGCTTGATAAAGCGCGTTTAGCGATTCGTGATCGATTAACTCAATTAGCCCCCGTATTTGTTAAAAACAAATACATGCTTGGCGAAGAGTTCTCGATGCTAGATGTTGCAATCGCCCCGCTATTGTGGCGTTTAGAGCATTACGGTATCGACCTTTCTAGAAATGCTGCTCCACTGCTTAAATACGCGGAGCGTATTTTTAGCCGCCCTGCATACATAGAAGCATTAACTCCTTCCGAGAAGGTAATGCGTCGATAATGAGCAATCCATTTGGTGAAGACGCAAGCTCCATCAAGGTTCCAAGTACAAAGCCCTATTTAATTAGGGCTTTGTACCAATGGTGCGTCGACAATGGGTTTACACCCTTTGTCTCGGTATTTGTTGATCGCTCTGTGGATGTGCCACGTGAGTTTGTAAATAAAGATGAGATTGTTCTCAATATCGGACCAACCGCTTGCCAATCGATTGAAATTGATAATGAGTCCATTCAATTTAAGGCGAGATTTAATGGCATTCCGAAAGAAATTTATATTCCGATTACGCATATCATGGCCATTTATTCTCGTGAAAATAGTCAGGGAATGAGCTTTCCAGTCCATATTTCTCCTCCAGAAGAGCCAAAGGAATCCAAAGATAATCGAGAGAATTCAAAAGAGGCAACAAAATCTCATATAAAGCTTGTGAAATAGTTTAAAATACACTCTTCAATTTAAAAATGCCCCATTAGCTCATCTGGTAGAGCAACTGATTTGTAATCAGTAGGTGGTCTGTTCGAGTCGGACATGGGGCACCAAATTAAAAGCCAGACATCCGTGTTCTGGCTTTATTTTTTTAAATATGACTAAACATACGTCCTAAAAAGAAAAAAGATGAGCAATTACAAAAATCAGATTCCGGTAAATCATAGGCACGTTAAAAATATTGAATAATCTTTCAGTCGTTGTAACTAAAGCCAAATCAGACGATTGACAAAAGATGTAAAGAATGTTAATTTAAACAGCTGTTTAAATATTGCTTTGGAGAACATGCTTTGACTAAAAAAATTGATCGCGCTGATTTAGATGCGGCCGCAGAAAAATATAAAAATTGGGGTAAATGGGGTGCAGCAGATGAGGTTGGTACTTTAAATTTCACTCAACCTGAGGACATTGTCCAAGCCGCAGGACTTGTTAAAAAAGGAAAAGTTATTTCTTTAGCCCTTAACTTTGATAGTAGTGGGCCACAAGGTGCCAAAACAAAATATCCATCTATGGGGCGTATCAATCCAGTGCATACGATGCTCCGCACAGGTACTGATGCCTATTCAGGTGTTTTAGATAAGCGTGGTATTCGTGCCGCTGATGACATGGTGGTCATGCCATTACAGTGCGGTACTCAATGGGATGGCTTAGGTCACGTATTCTTTGACAATTACATGTACAACGGTTTTGATTGTAGAGAAGTCTCTTCTGCAGGAGCCGCTAAATGCGGTATAGAAAAAACTAAAAGTAAAATGGTCGGTCGAGGAATTTTATTGGATGTAGCTCGTTATAAAGGCTTAGATACATTACCCGATGGTTACGGTATTACCTGTGCTGACCTTGATGAAACTGCAAAAAAACAAGGTATAGAAATTAAGCGTGGCGATTTTATTATTGTCCGTACAGGACAAATGGAAGCCAAATTAAAAGCTGGTAGCTGGGATGGATATCCAGGTGGAGATGCACCAGGTTTTGCATTCGAGACCCTAGAATGGATTCAAAGAACTGAGTTAGCTGCTTTAGCTTCAGATACCTGGGGCTGTGAAGTGCGTCCTAATGAATCAGTAGAGGGAATCAATCAACCATGGCATTGGATTACGATACCTATTATGGGCATGACTATGGGTGAAATTTTCTATCTCAAAGATATTGCTGATGATTGTGCAAGTGATGGTGTTTATGAGTTTATGTTTGTTGCGCCTGCGATTCCAATTACTGGGGCAGTGGGGTCACCAACAAATCCTTTAGCAATTAAATAATTAATGGTGTTGCAATAACTTCATAAGAAAAAAGCATTGCAATACCATTGGAGGAGACAAAATGAAAATGAAAAGCTACTTCTTAAAAAGAAGTTGTGTAGCAATAAGTTTGTTGTGTTGCTTCTTAGGTTGGACTAGCCAAGCTGTGGGAGCTTATCCAGATAAACCAATTAAATTGGTTGTATCATTTCCGCCGGGTGGACCAGTAGATATTGCTGCGCGTATTGTAGGGGCTCGCCTCACAGACGTTTTAAAGCAGTCAGTGTTTGTGGATAACAAAACTGGTGCTGCAGGTAATGTTGGAACGCAGCAAGTTGCAAAATCTCCGAATGATGGTTATACATTTCTGGTAACCTCATCATCTTATGCGGTGAACCCCTCCTTATATGGAGATAAAGCAGGTTATACGCCAAAAGAATTTGCACCTGTCATTGTCATTGCAACCCAACCTAACGTTGTTTCGGTTAATGAAAAAGTGCCAGTTAGAACATTAGCTGAATTACGCTCTTTAGCAACAAAAGAAAAAATGGCGTTTTCATCTCCAGGAAGTGGCACAACACCACATTTAACTTGTGAAAACCTATTCCATATCATTTGGAAAAATGATGCCACGCATATCCCGTATCGTGGTGCTGGTCCAGCATCTGTTGCTGTGGTCGGTGGTGAAACACCCATAGGATGTACAGCAGTAGCTGGGGTATTCCAATTTCATAAACAAGGAAAAGTCAGAATACTGGCTGTATCGAGTACAGAACGCCTTGCAGACTTACCAGATATTCCGACGATGGCTGAACTTGGATTTCCACAAATCAAAGATTACACATGGGTTGCCGTCTTGGCTCCAGCAGGAACTCCGCCTGAAATCATCAATCAAATGAACCTTGCGATACAGAAAGTTATTGAAGAGCCAGAAACGAAAGAGAAGCTTCAACAAGCTGGTTTGATACCAGTTGGAGGCTCTGCACAAAAGACAAATATGTATATTAATGATGAGCTCAAGCATTGGAGCAAAGTCGTCATTGAGACAAAAGCAAAAGCAGAATAAGGCTCTTAATAGACGGGAGCTAAGAAGCCACTTTCACAAAAAGCTAAAATCTCTGGAAGCGCCTGATCAAGGCGCTCACCGGCACAGCGATTACGTGAAATGACTTCCAAGCGACCCGTATTGGAAGCCACATAAATATACAAACCCATGATAAAAATAAGACGCCAAGAGATGGCTTCAATAGGAAGATGAGGTAAGGTTTTATGAAACTCATCGACAAATGCCAGACTCACCACATCGTAGTACTCGCTTCGCAGTTCTTGGGCGAGTTCTTTAGGTTCATTATGCAGCCTTGCTTGCAATTTAACAAAAGCGCGACCGCCAGGACTGTCACTAGCAATTCGCAAGGGAGGATAAACGAAGGCATAAATCAAATCCTTCAAAGGAATGGCTTGACCATTAGCCATCGCTCGAGCTTTTTCGAGCAGAGTCAAACGTTCTTCTACCAAGGCTTTAGCTCGCCTCTCAAAAATTGCTCTAAACAAGCCTTGCTTACTTTTAAAGTGATAATTGATCAATGCTTTATTGATATTCGCTTTTTCAGAAATATCTCTTACGGTTGTCCCAGCAAAACCATACTCCGCGAAGAGTGTCTCAGCCACATCGAGCAAACTGTTTACAGTTTCTTTCGACGTATTCGACAAATTATCTAAGTTTTTATTAGCAATACTTTTTAACATGTTTACACAATAACTCAAAATCATAGATTTCAATAGAAAGGAAACACCATGAGTAAAACTATTATCACATGCGCTATCACTGGAAATTTAACAAAACCAGATATGACGCCCTATTTACCAATCACTCCAGAGCAAATTGCTAACTCTGCACTGGAGGCTGCTGAAGCTGGAGCAGCTGTCGCACATATTCACGTTCGTCATCCTGATGGTAAACCTTCTATGGAACTCGAGCATTACGCTGAGACCATCAACTTGATTAAAAAACATAATAAAGAATTAATTATTAATTTAACTACTGGTCCTGGTGGAAGATTTGTACCTAATGAAGAGGATCCAAAGATCTTCGCTCCAGGGACAACTCTAACGCATCCTTTAAATCGGGTGTCTCATATTGCAGCTTTAAAACCAGACATCTGCTCCTTAGATTTAAATACCATGAACTCTGGTCCGGATGTGGTGATGAATACCCCAATGAACTGTCGCAAAATGGCGAAGGTTATACGTGATGCCGGCGTGATGCCTGAACTCGAAATCTTTGATACAGGTGATTTGAACTTAGCCAAAGATATGATTGCAGATGGCAGCCTTGATGGTCCTGGTTTATATACCTTTCCAGCAACATTATTGTTTATGCGGGATCAATTACCTGCTGGAGCGAAATGGGCAGCCTTTGGTATTTCACGAGCTGAGTTCCCAATTGTTGGTGCCGCATATTTATTGGGTGGTCATGTCCGAGTTGGGATGGAAGATAACATCTACATGGAAAAAGGCGTATTAGCTAAAAGCAATGCTGAGCTTGTTGCTAGAGCAAGATTAATTGTTAAAGAACTTGGTGGGCAAATTGCATCATCCAAAGAAGGCCGCGAAATACTTGGTTTGAAGTAAACTTATGGAAGGGTGTGTTAG
>Ga0209191_1000293_pt1 | contig 39739 bp, 68 predicted proteins | sample S_130626_EF_Meta_FD_187320 | JGI IMG/M metagenome (GOLD analysis project Ga0209191, IMG submission 187320) | Freshwater microbial communities from Lake Simoncouche, Canada to study carbon cycling - S_130626_EF_MetaG (SPAdes) (version 2) | ecosystem: Environmental > Aquatic > Freshwater > Lake ...
GTAGCCGCCCCACCAGTTCAATTTATTGGACCAAGATCTGGTGGAACTAAGGGTACTTCAACTCCATCTCCAACAACTGGATTTGCTGGCGGAGACGGTCTGGGTTCATATCTTTGGGGATATGATGGAGACTGGTTTCCAAATAGTGGAGTTGTATTTACTTACGACTGGTTTTGGGCAAATACAGCTAGTGCAGATGATGCAACTGCCTCATACACTCCAGCCACATCTTCTGGCGCAGACGATAAGATTTCAAATGTAAATGCAAATTTAGGGTGGCTTGTTAACAATGAACCTAATGGCGTGTGGTTATATTTTAGAGTAAATGCCTCAAATGCTTCTGGTGTTGCAAGAGCAGTAAGTACTCCAGTTAGACTTATAAGACAAGAGCCATCAGCAAGCACATGGTCAATGGTATCTGCAGCATCATCGTCACTAAATACGCCAAAGTTTGTAAGTACATCTATTAGCAATTTGTGGTATGACGCACCACATTTCTATGAATCAAAAGTGGAATGGTTCTCAGAATCTTCAAATACAAACCCATCCCTCAATGCCACTACCCTTGTAAAAACACAAACTGTAGGATCATTTGCTTCCAATAGGACTGAAATTGATGGAACTGCAATTACACAGCAGCCAAGCTATACCCCAGTAAATGTTAACTCTTTAGGCTACTCCGATGCAGACAAATATATAATTGCAAAACTTACTCTTATAAATAGTTATACAAAATATAACAATGATCCACAAATATATTTTACAAGTACATCAGTCCCAGTAGGACAAGTAAGAACCATTACCCCACAATGGAATGATTATATATATGTGTCTACAAACGGATACATAGGACTTGCAGGCTCTACTGGAAATACTGGACTTAATGATACTGGAACACAGGGGCATGTAGTTAGCTTTTTGAACAAAGATTTAAAACAAATTAGCTTAAAATATAAAGCAACTGCTACAGAATACATAGTTGATTGGTCTGGAAAAATTTATGATGTTGCTAGCAATACAGTAACATATAGATATCAGGCAATATTTTATCCAGGTCAAAATTATGTAGATTTTCATGTTATAACTAATGGCGGAGGAACTTCTGGAAATGCGTATCTTTATAATGGTGCACAGCAAGTACCATGGGGAGCATCAAAGCCAACTGGATCTGCTTATAGGATATATCTTACAAGCGGTGTAGCATTTCAATCAATAACATACAGTCCTGTATCGACTACAACTGGTTTTACTTCTGTCACCACACAAGATCAGGTAGATGATGGAGCAACAACACTACAACTAATTCAGGGAGTGTCAAAGCCAACAATTATCTCACAACCATCTTGGCAATTATTAAGTGGTAACGCTAATAAAATTGGATCTGTATATAGATTATCCGTAGGTAGTTGGGCAAACTCTCCCACATCTTATGAAATGCACCTTTATAGAAATGATCAGGCAGGATATGACACTTCTGGTTTTCCAATAACATTGAATTCTAGTCAAACATATTATGACTGGACGGCAACATCAAGCAACGTTTCTTTATCATTATCTGTATATGCAACTAATTCAGCTGGAACAAGCGACATATCTACAGCAACAACAAGCATTGGGCCATTTACTGCTAATTTAGCAGCACCAACACCAACATCAGTAACTTGGGATGGAACTAAATTTAAAATATATTCTGAAGGTGGCGATGGGCCATATTATCAAATGTGGTATTCGACTGGAACATCACAACCAGACTCTGCAACAAATGGCTATGATTATTCTGAAATTGCACCTAGTCCAATTACATTTACGCCATCATTTACACCAAGTACTGGTTCCACATATAATTTTTGGCTAAGGTCTGCAACATCTTTAACAGCAACATCATATAATGTTAATATGGGTCAATATAGTCAAAATTATGTTTCAGTAACAATACCTGGTCCAAGTGCATTTTCAATGAACATATATGATAGTACAGTAACTCCAAATGGACCGAATTCCATAACCATAACACAATCATCAAATACATTAAATTTTGATTGGGCCGATGAAGCAGCTGCAACAGGTGGATGGTATAGCTCTATATCTGGTGGAACACAGGGTGCAAGAAATAATATAAGAACTGTTTCGTATGATTTTTGGTCTGTAACAGCAAATACTTATTACTCTGGACAGGTATATGCAATAAATACATCAAAACAAGTTACTATGGATTGGTCTGGTGGAACTGGAGCAAATAGCTGGACTTTATATTATGATATAAATGGTGGAACAACTCAAACCCTTAACACAACGTCAACTAGCTTTACAATATCTACTACTGGCGCAGTAAGAGTTTTAGGTATCAGAGCATTTGCAAATTCAAATTATACTGGTGCTTATAGGGATGGCTCATACAATAGCTCATTATATATAACTCCAACAAATAAAAATTCTGCTATTACATATTGGTCAACAACTTACGTGCCAGTAACTACATATGGTGCTTGCGATGTTGTAAATGGAACAAGTTATGGATCATATTATGATGATTGTAGTGGTCAGCTATACAGACAATGTAGATCAACAACTACATCATATAAAAGAATTATATATATAGATGGAACAAACAGCGGAACTTATGATACTTCTGGATGTACTACAACCACGTCTGGCACAGATTGTGGTTCTTATAGCTATACAAATGGTAAATGTGGATACACACTAACTTGCACCGCATCTTGCGGAACGTATAGCGCATATGGAGCATATGGTCCATATACTGCATACGGGGCATGCTACTCTACTGGAGCAACTGCTCAAAAAGATAGATCAAGAGAAAGGTGTAGGACAAGAACTTGCATTGCTACCGATTGCAGCAGTTATGTTCAGACCTCGTGTGAGACACAGGTTCAGTCTACAGCCTGTACTGTTACAAGGTGGATCTGTAATAGCTTTGATTATTCTAACTCAACTAGCGCTAACTATCAATGGTGTTTGACCCCAGGCGGCGGAGACTGTAATGCAAGATTTAACTCTGCTGGAACAAGGTCCTCGTGTGCCTTCTCATAACCTTGACAGCCTTAGCGCATATTGATATAATATAAATATGATAATTATTAATTTTGATACCGTACACTGGTCTTCTGCTGGAGTTAAATTAGATAAGGTTGCTTCTGGAATAGAAGGCTCAGCCACATGTTTAATTATAAATAATAAGATTGTTAAAATTATTCCTATTGATCTAGATTTTCATAATATTTTATGTGAGGCAACAGAATTTAAAGAAGGACAGGAAAAATACGACATATATCCTGTAGAAATATTAAGGCCAGGAAAAGAAAAAATATTACTTTTGTGCGATGAAATGCTACAAGCAATATTGCTTTCAAATCCAATCATTGCCAGGATAGAAGAACATCATAAATATAAAGAATTAGTTATGACTGGATGGTCATATATTGACGGGGAATTTGTCATTCCTGGAGAGATGGAATAATGTCAAAAACAAAGTGGGACCTATGGCTTGAAAAAAATCATCAGCCAGAAGAAATAAACGTAGAAGAGGTTAGAAATACTCCAAAGCCCGTCAGACCTTGGGATATGTTAAAAACTTCAACGGAGATGGCTTCAGATGAGCTTCAGGAAAAGAGATACTCTATTTGCAAAGCTTGCCCAAAATTCATAAATTCCACATCTCAGTGCAGAGAGTGTGGGTGCTTTATGGCAATGAAAACATCATTATTGCAGGCTACCTGCCCACTGAATAAGTGGTAGTGTGGTATATTTAGACAAGGAGATAAAATGACAGAATCATTAGTTACAAATGAAGAGAAGTTAGTCCTAATAAATGATAGGATAAAGACACTCCAATATTTTTTATATGAGGTAGAGTTGGGGCTGGCAGAAGAAAATGCTGGATCTTCACCTAGCCCAGAAAAGATTTCTGACCTAAATGACCAAAAGGCTGATTTAGAGTCTAAGATTGATGCAATGAGGGCAAAAAAAGCTATCATTGTATGATTATTGATAGAATGATATAATATACAAGGAGGAAATAATGCCAACAACAACTACAACATTATCAAATGCTGACAAATTAAACATAATTGATCAGCACATTAAGGGCCTAGAATTTGCAATCTATGGCTTTGAGCTAGACATGATTGAGGCAACAGCCGTATCAGATACTTCAGCTGACACAATTGCTGGTATCACAGCAAGACTTACCTCATTAAATGCAAAAAAGACAGCGCTTCTTGCAGAAGCAGAAACCCTAGCAGAATAGGAATACCATGGCAGACAAAGCGGAACTAATAATTTCCGCCCTACAGCAACGCATTGGAGAAATCGTATCTAACTACGAGACTCAAGTAGCATTTTTAAGGGCAGAGATTACAGAGCTAATAGAGCAAAAACAGAATTGGAGCAAAGATATAAATGAGTATTCTAACTCGCTTCTTGAAAAAATCTCAGATCCAGCAGACGCAGACCTATTTACTCAGGAGTAAAGCATATTCAATTTCTGGTTTATTTTATAAAACAGAAAAAGGATATTTTTATATAAAATCTGGGAAAAGATATAAGGTCTACTCAGAGAGATGCCTTCAGTCCTGGTCCTCAAAGGTAATAGACATTGAATTTTCAAACCTTTCTCACATCCCATACGCAGGTATCCTTGGATTTAGAGACGGAACTATTATTCATAACGTGGCAGATGGTAAAATATATATAGTGTCTGACAATAAAAAGCTTCACATAAAGACTCCAGATGCCTTTCCAGAGGGCTGGATAGAGGCAAATAAAGTTACTGTCAGCGATACAGAAATTGATCTGCATAAAGAAGGGGTAGCAATAAATGAAAGTTGATGTTCAAGAGTTTAGTGCAAACAGTGCTTTGGACTATGCAGACCTTAATAAATTAGTATTAGCAATAAAGACGCTGGCTGCAGCAATGCCAACAGTTACAACTCCTGTTCCATCTGCTGGATCACCAACAGCAACTGTCACAAATGCCGCTCCATCATTTTTAACTGGAGGATATACTGTATCAAATGCAATTCCAGTTAGTAGTACTAATACTGGTTCTCCATTTACAGTTCCATTTCAACGTGATGGCAAGCCAGTAACTTTTTCGTCTCCTCCTTTTGTAGTTGCTTGGGCCTCTACTGGAGGAAATACTACTAGTGGTTTAGCTGTTGTAAATAAAGCTGGAAATGCTACAACTACAGGATTTAATATAAGAGTTGGATGGGTTGGAAGAGCTAAGTCTGGAAATGTTGGCATAAGTTACCTTGCAATAGGTAACGAAATAAAATCATAATCTTTGTAATATTCAAATTTTTATAGTATAATAGTTATAGTATGACACGGTATCAGCCGATTAAAAGCTGGCATCAAAGAAATACTATGATTAGTCGTAATGGATATATCTTAGTATGGGTGCCAGAACATCCCAAAGCCTTCGCAGGAGGCTGGTATTATGAACACGTTTTAGTAATAGAGAAAGAGATGGATAGAATGGTTAAGACTAATGAAACTATTCATCATATAGACGAAGATAAAACAAATAATCAGACATATAATCTTTTTATATGTTCAAGAAAAGAACACGATAAAGCACACAAACAATGTGCTTGACATAATAGAAACAATAGATTATTATTAAATAAAGGCGACGAAGAGTCGTCTTTCTACATATATGAACGGATTTTTATGACACAGGCAAAGAATGACCTTAAATGGATGCTCTCATCAGATCAACAGTTTCCATATCAAGATGATAAGATGATAGAGCTTTGGTTTAAGGTGATGAAGTGGTTTAAGCCAGACGTTGTAGATTACCTTGGAGATACAGATGACCAGGCATGCTACAGCAAATACACTGAAGGCAAGCCAACAGAATTTTTAAAAGCATACAAGAACGATGATGTCACTAATGATTTAGAGTTAATGATCAAGGACATGAGAATCGAAGCAAGCGGAGCAAGAGAGTTTTATGCTAAGACAAGAAAGATTGCTCCAAAGGCACAGCTTTTCTCTGCTCTAGGAAACCATGATATTAGAATATTTGATTACTTAGATAAAAAGATTCCAGAGTATGCAAAGCATGTTACTCCAGAAGCCCTATGGAGTCTAGATTCTTTGGGTTACGATTATATTTATTATGATAGCCTTCCAAGAAGACGCTTTGGAGATATTCACGTTCATCACGGTATGTCAATTGCTGCAGGCGGTGCAGTCAGAAAAGATATGGAAGATATGCAGGTATCCTTGATTAGAGGACACTCTCATAGAATTGCTTCTCATATGGTTACTTATGAACTAAGAAATAATGGAGAAGGTGAAACTCTTCGTGGATATGAAATTGGTCACATGTGTGATGAAAAGGGTCCAGGAATGAAGTATACTCAACACCATGACTGGCAAAAGGGATTTGCCATTGCTCATATTGAAAATGGAAACTATCCACACATTCAGATGATTCACGTTTCACCAGACTACACTTGTGTAGTTGACGGAAAGAAATTCACACTATAGAATTCGTAGCAAAACTACGATAGTAAGAAAATACTCTAGTAATAGAGTACAAACAGTATAAGGAGAAAAACATGGATGGATTAGTAATTTTTGGTGCCTCATTGGTTACCATTGTTGCAACATCTCTAATTAAGACAGTAAGAATGTCAGCAAAGACAAAGAGCACATTAGCACTTGTAACTAGCGCAGTAGCAGGAATTGCTACAGCATGGATCCAAAGTGGTGCATCTTTATTCAGCGGAGATTCGCTTCAGTCTGCTATGCTAGTATTTGGTACTTCACAAGCTATTTATAACTTGGTTCTAAGAGGTACGCCTGCAGACGCTATTTTGGAAAAGTCATTTGGCGGTGGAAATAAGTCAGTTGCTCAAGCAACATCTATGGCTTCACTTCTATCAGATATTGCAAAGACAAATAAGCCAGCAGCAAAGAAAACTACAGCTAAGAAAGCAACTGTAAAAAAGACCTCAGACAAGTAGGTCTTAATATGAGATGCAAAAGATGCCTTGGTTCCGTGTTCTTAGACAGAGTATTCTCTCAAAAATTACACGTAGAACTTTTTTGCATCAGGTGTGGTAAAAGATGGATGTTAGATAAAGAGAGGAATGCATTAGGTAGATGGCTAGACGCAAAGGAAAGACGCTATCTAAAAAAGTCAGGTATTTCTTCGTAAACGAAATGCTGCATAAAACGCTGCATGTAAATCGTAGTAGTGATATTGTAACAGCATGGTGTTATTCTCAAAAGAGAAGAACTGCCTACTCTTGGTCTGAGACTCAAAAGGGTATGGAAAAAGCCTATACAATCACAGAAGTAGCTAACATTCTAAATCGTCACAGAATGACGATAGATAAATATATTCGTGATGGAATAATTAGAACTCCAGAAAGAAGTTATAAGATTGATGGTAAGTTTGACTCTTACGGCAAATACTTCTTCTCTGAAAAAGAGGTTCTAGAGCTTCATGATTATTGCTCAACGGTCAGTGTAGGGAGACCACGCAAGGATGGGTTAGTAAATTCATCTGGTCTCCCTACTAGATCTGAGGTTAGATCAATGTTAAAAGAAACATCAACATTATATATAAAGAATGACTCAGGGGAATTTATTCCAGTTTGGAAGGAAAACGTATGGTAATAAGGCGGAAGAAGCAACAGCAATATATACTTCCTCAAACTGAATTCAATATTGCAAAGAACAGTAGTCTATATTTAAAGAACGCAGCCACAATGTTATCTAAAGCGGCATCTATTGCTGAGATAACTAATGATACAGATACACTTCTTCAGATAGCTGGAGCGTGGCTAGAAATTGGTAAGCAGGACAAAAGATTAAAAAAGAATAAGCGTAAGCCTCAATTATCCGTAGGCTTTACACCGCTCATAGAACGTGATATTATTGAAGAAGAAGAGGATGAGGATGACGATTATGAGTGAAAACACAAAGGTAAAGGTAGATCTCCAGTACACACGTAACCTTGGCAACTATGAAAGCATTAAGGTAAGCATTGGGGTAGAAGATTTTTTGCGGTCAGAAGAGAATGTAGATAAGGCTACAGAGCGTGTATACGCATTTGTAGAAGGAAAGCTAATTGAAAAAATGCAGGAGATTGAAAAGGAGCTTAAGTCTTAATGGCCAAAGAAGAGGCGAGACAGCCATACATTCTCATCTCAATCTATGAGATGCTATATAAAGAAAAATATAATCGTACTCCAAAAATTAATAAGTATCGTGAAAAATGGGCCATGCAAGATGTTATTGATAGTATAGGTTTTGATCGTGCTAGAAATGTTTTAGAGTATTACTTTAGGACAAATCGTCCAGGGCATCCACTGCAACATTTCTTCTTTAATTTTGACAAGCTCGACCATGTAATGATAGAATTGGATAAAGACAAGTTAGCTAGAGAAAAGCTAAGAATGCAAACAAAACAGATGGTAGAAGAGAGAGAATCACTTGAACACTGAAGCGGCAGTAATTAGTGCAGTATGTAAGAATAAAGATATCTCTGTTCTCATGCAAGAGAATGTGGATGATCTTTTTCAGTCGCATAAAGATGTATGGGAAGGATTAAAATCTTACTACTCTAAGTTCAGGTCTGTTCCAGAAGCGGATGTTCTATCAGATAAATTTAGAGACTTTGATGTAATTGCTACTAATGCGGAAACTGGATATTACTTAGACCAACTAAAGAATGAATTCCTTTCTGGTAAAATTAGAAACTTATTATTAAATACAGGTTCATCACTTAAAGAAAATGCTGCTTCTCGTGTAATTGCGGATATGCAAAAAGAAATATCAAAGCTTGGTAAGTATGCAAATAATGTAAGAGACGTAGACTTAACAGATTACGAGAGTGCACAAAAGCATATTATGGCACTAAGAGAACGCTCAGATGCCATGGGTGGCTCCCCAGGTATTGCTACAGGGTTTAAGGCTATGGATATTGCATACCCAACTGGTATGGCTCCTGGACACCTAATTGTTGCTATTGGTTGGCCAGGACGTGGTAAGACGTGGCTCACATCCTACCTTGCGTGTAAAGCTTGGGAACAAGGATTCAAGCCTATGATTGTATCTCTTGAGATGTCACCAGAAAATATGCGTGATCGTATTTATACCATGTTAGGCTCTGGACAATTTAGAGCAAGTGATTTTGCTCGTGGAGATGTAAACATTGACGATTTTGGAGCATGGGGTAAGAAAAGATTTGCGGATAAGCGTGGATTCATCCTTGTTTCAAATGAGGGAATGGCGGATGTAACTCCAGCAACAGTTCAGGCAAAGATTGATCAACACAAACCAGATTTAGTTATTCTTGATTATCACCAGCTATTTACTGATACAAAGCGAAGCAACGGTGCTACTGAGCGTAACATGAATATTTCTCGTGAGTTTAAGATGTTAGCCGTAAGTAACAATATTCCAGTAATTGATATTACTGCAGCAACTATGGATGACGTATCAGATCAAGATGCGCCACCAATGCTATCTCAGGTTGCTTGGTCAAAGGCTATTGAGTATGATGCTGATATGGCTATCGCTATCCACAAGCATGCAGATACGGACCTTATTGAGGTAGTTTCTAGAAAGAATAGACACGGGAAAAACTTCTCATTCTATTTAAATTGGGACATTGACAGGGGTATAATTGAAGAAGTATACCAGAACGGAAGTCAGAATGACCCACAGAAAGATTCACCGATTTCAGGTTAACGGCATCATACGTGATGACGCAGACTTCATACGACTAAGAAATCAATACGAGAATTTATTAACTCACCAGATGAGGATAACTGGATATGTCAAGGTACTTGACATAAACCCAGCCTTTTCGGTACAATTTAATACTATAGAGCAAAATTACGACTTTGTGTTTACAATGCATGGAGTCTTCGTAGGAAAGAGAAAAGCGTGGCATTCAGAGGGAATGGTTCAGGGTCAATTGATTCACAGGTATACGCCCCATTACAAATCAGAGCTGTCCTCAGAGCGATCAATGTCGAAATAGTCTCTCAAACAGGTAACGACTTTCTTTGTCTTTGCCCATTTCACGGAAACAGAAACACACCAAGCTTTAGCGTAAGCAAAGAGCGTGGAGCATTTATATGTTTTAATCCTTCATGTGGTGAATCAGGAAGCATAATAGAATTAGTTAAGAAGATGACTGAAAGAAATGATTTTGAATCAATTCGTTTTATTGCATCTAAAGAAGATGAGATTAAAGAAGACTTTGAAGAAAGACTTTCAGATATTATGGTAGATTCAGAAGATCTAAAAGAGTTTGATATGTCAATTATTACAAAGCTCTCTTCTGAAATGTCAGGAAGCAATGATGGAAGAGACTACATGCATATGCGTGGGTTTACTGACCAGACTATATTAGATTTTGATATTGGGTTTTCTTCAAACCAACAGATGGTTACTGTTCCAGTGCATAGCGCTGATGGTAAATGTATTGGTATCGTAGGAAGACATATAACAGAAAAAAGATTCAAGAATTCACCAGGTTTACCAAAGAGCAAAACTGTATTTAATATACACAGAGCTAAAAAAGTAAGTCCAGTGGCTATAGTTACAGAAGCATCTTTTGATGCTATGAGATTACATCAGGCAGGATTTCCAAACGGAGTCGCTACACTTGGTGGACATATCTCTAATGATAGTATTAGCCTTTTAAATAAGTATTTTACTAAGGTTATTATTATGACAGACAATGATCAAGCAGGCAGAGAGCTTGGCTTGGCAATTGTAAAAAAGTTAAAGGGTAAAGAAGTCCTATGGGCTGTTTACGACAATAGCACAATATATCCGCATGGAGCAAAAGATGTTGGCGATATGACTGATGAGGAAATTAAACATTGTGTTAACAATGCTATACCTCATTACGAGTACTCCAATAATATGATACAATAGAAGTAACGGGGCATTTATAGCCTCAACTATAAAAGGAGAATATATAAAATGAGTATCGTTCGTGGTCTTAAGAATATGAATAAGACATTAGATAAACCAACTTACAACAGCGGTGAAGGTTCAAAAGCTCGCTGGCTTAAGCTTGAAGATGGAGAAAGCATTAAGATTCGCTTTCTGCAAGAGTTAGATCCTGACTCACCAACATATGACGAAAAAATGGGCCTAGGTTTTATTGCACTAGAGCATACTAATCCAAAGGATTATCGTCGCAAGGCACTAGACACTATGGAATCAGACGGCAGAGACTGGGCTAATGAACAGCACCGTAAGGACCCTAAAGCAGGCTGGAAGGCCCGTAGCCGCCTTTACATCAACGTTCTAGTAGATGACGGCAAGGAAGAGCCATACGTAGCTATCCTTTCTCAAGGCACAAGCGCAAAGACAGTTACTCCAACTCTTATTGAGTATGCTGGAGAAATGGGAAGTATCTCAAACTGCACTTGGCGAATTAAACGCACAGGTACAAAAACAGATACAAGTTACACAATCATCCCACTTGCAAAGGATGAGCAACCATTTGATACATCAGCACTAGAACTAATTGATCTTGAAAAAAGCGCAGTGCGCTATGTTCCTTATGCAGAGCAAGAAGCATTTTACCTATACGGTGACGGCGGAGCTGCAGAAGAATCAGTAGAAACAACCACATCTAATTTAGAGTGGTAAATAATTAATCTATAGGGGGGCGAAAGCCCCCCTATAAGTAATGGAGAATAATGACAGACTTTACACATCTTCACGTTCATAGCTATTATAGCCTTATGGATGGGTTGAATTCGCCTGCAGAATTAATGCAGGCAGCAAAAGATCTTGGACATACATCTATTGCCATTACTGACCACGGAACTTTATCTTCTCACAGAGAAATGCAAATTGCGGCGGAGGAACAAGGATTAAAGCCTATCTTAGGTTTAGAAGCATACATATCACCTACAGACAGGTTTGATAAGTCGTCTAAGACAGATAAGAGTGTTCAGGCTTATAACCACATCATCTTGCTAGCAAAAAATGAAAATGGATTAAAGAATTTAAATAGGCTTTCAGAGATTGCGTGGACTGAAGGATATTATCATAAGCCTAGAATTGACAGAGAAATTTTGGCTGAATATAAAGAAGGAATCATTGCACTGTCTGGATGCATGAATGGTCTTATCTCAAAAGCAATTATTCGTGAAGAGTATGACGAAGCAAAGGCACTTGCTAAATGGTTTAAAGATACATTTGGTAATGACTTCTATATGGAAGTACAGCCACATAACCCACAAGATCTTAATAAAAAGCTTCTAGAGCTTGCAGATGCTTATGGCATTAAGCCTATTGCAACAGCAGACTGTCACTATGCTAAGGCAGAAGATCGTGCAACAGAAGAGGCTATGCTTATTCTTTCAACATCACCAAAGATTAATAAAGATGCAGACTTTGAGGCATCACGAAAGATGACAAACATTTTTGAAAGATTAAATTACCTATACCCAGAAAGAAAAATATCTTTTCAGGATATCAATGTTTATGTTTCTTCAAGAGAAGAGATGCAAAAAGATTTTGTTGAGCAGGGGTTTACTAGAACTGATATCTATCACAACACTTTAGAGGTTTCAGATAAGATTGGCTCATATGAATTTAGAAGAGGCTTAGACTTACTACCAGTACCAAAGACAAATGCTGACAACAAGCTAAAAGAGTTGGCATTAAATAGTCTTAAGGAGAAGGGACTAAATAAAGAGTCTCACGGAAATGATGAGTATGAGCTTAGACTAGATGAAGAATTACAAATCATCAAGGATAAAAGTTTTGCTTCGTACTTCTTGGTTGTTTCCGATATGATTAACTTTGCAAAGAACAAAGATATCATGGTTGGTCCAGGACGTGGATCTGCTGCTGGCTCATTAGTATGCTACCTACTTGGCATTACTACTGTAGATCCAGTAAAATTTGATTTGTTGTTCTTCCGTTTTATCAATCCAGAGCGTAATGACTTTCCTGATATTGATACAGACTTTGAGGATCGACGTAGAAAAGAAGTTAAAGAGTATTTGAGAAAGAAGTTTAAGCACGTAGCTTCTATCTCAACGTTTACATATTTCAAGGATAAAGGAGTCGTAAGAGATGCTGCTCGTGTATTTGGAGTACCACTATCTGAAGTTAATAAAGCGCTTAAGCAAGTTGACACGTTCGAAGAGTTCGAAACAAGCCCAAACGCATTCTGGTTCAGAGAAAGATATCCAGAGGTAACTGAACTAGCAAGAAGTCTTCGTGGCAAGATACGAAGTGTTGGTATGCATGCTGCTGGGATGGTAGTTGCAAAAGACGAACTTGTAAAGTTTGCACCAATTGAAACTAGATCTGATAAGGATGATGACGTCAGCGGACGAATACCTGTTGTTGCATACGATATGGATACTGTTGCAGACATTGGTCTTATTAAGATCGACGCACTTGGATTAAAAACATTATCAGTTATATCTGACACACTAAAGATGATTAGTGACAGGCATGGAAAGCATATTGATTTAGAGTCACTAGACCTAACTGATCCAAAAATATTTGAAGATCTATCAAAAGGATTTACAAAAGGTATCTTCCAGGCAGAAGCAACACCATACACAAACCTTCTAATAAAGATGGGTGTTAGTACCTTTGAAGACTTGGCTGCTTCAAATGCTTTGGTTCGTCCAGGAGCAATGAATACTGTAGGTCATGCATACATAGCCCGTAAAAAAGGACAGGAAGATATTGTTTATCAGCACGAAATAATGAGACAGTTTACGGAGAGAACTTATGGCGTTATTATTTACCAGGAACAAGTTATGCAAGCATGCGTACACCTTGGCGGTATGTCCATGTCGGAAGCAGATAAAGTTAGAAAGATCATTGGAAAGAAAAAGGATGCTAAAGAGTTTGATGAGTTTAAGGAAAGGTTCGTTGAAGGTGCTTCAAAGCATATTCCAGTCAAAACTGCTGAAGAGCTTTGGCATGACTTCGAAGCACACTCTGGATATTCCTTTAATCGCTCTCATGCTATTGCTTACTCTCTTCTCAGTTATTGGACTGCTTGGTTAAAACACTACTATCCTACAGAGTTTATGTTTGCAATTCTTAGAAACGAGCATGATAAAGATGCACGTACTGAGTACCTTATTGAGGCAAAGAGACTTGGAATCAAGATTCTACTTCCTCACGTAAATGAATCAGATTTAGATTTTAAGATTCAAAAAGATGCAATTAGATTTGGTCTTTCAAATATTAAGTTTATATCTGATAATATTGGTAAGAAGTTGATGGAAGCTGGTCCATTTAAATCCTATAAAGATTTAGAAGATAAAGCTTCTGTTAAAGGTAGTGGAATTAATTCAAGAGCTTTAGCAGCACTAAACTCAATTGGAGCAGCAGCTTTTGAAGATAATCCACGAACTGGTAAAGAGTCAGAGAACCTATATGAGTATCTAAGTATTCCAAAGTTTGATCTTGGAAGAGTGTCTCCACACATTAAGGCACAGGTCACAGCACTTGAAGACTTTGAAGAGCGTGGAACATTCGTTATGCTTGCTATGGTTAAGGGAATCAAGAAGGGCAACGGATGGTCCAGAATCGAAATGGTAGACGAGACTGGAACTATTGGAGTATTCCATACGGAGCAAACACAAATTGAAGTAGGTAACATGTACTTCTTCTTGGTCGGAGACAATAGAATCCATAGATATGTTACAATAGATGATGTAGCAAATAGGGTTAATGATACATTCGTAACATTCCTACACTCAGAAAGTTTAAATATACCAGATGGAATGAAGATGAGCGTAAGCCTTCTCCCATACAGAACAAAGCAGGGGAAGTCTATGGGCCATTTAATTATGTCTAATAGTTCTAAAGAACTTACTCGTGCAATTGTATTTCCACAATCGTATGATAAATTAAAATCAAGAATCAAAGATGGAATGATATACATTCCAGAAATCGGCCAAACAGACGATGGCACTTATTCGCTAAGGAGCGTAAAATGAACGAAGATATGAAAAACGAATCACCAGAATCAGAAAATGAGCTTATTGCTCCATTTGAAGGTAAGCTAGACATTAGCCATGTTGTTTCAGTTATTATGGATCACATTGGCGGAATTGTAAGAATTCCAGCAGAAAAATTTACTAGCTCTATGACAGTAGATAGAAAGCTAATTATAGAATACGATAATGAATCTAGAGACTTTATTATTACAATTGAGCAAGGTCTAGTTGGCAAAGAGGAGATTGAAGTTGAGTAATTTAGTAACAGACTACGGCCTAGACGCCTTTGCAGCAACCTTGCACGAGAGTGCAATTGAGAAGGGGTTTTGGGACGGAGAGGTCACATACGATAAGCTTGGAAACAAGTTGGCGTTAGTTCATTCAGAGGTAACAGAAGTTCTGGAAGCATTACGCAAGTCAAAGGGTAGCGAAGAAATCGTAGAAGAAATCTCTGATGTTATTATTAGACTTTTAGATGTCTATGCAGCAATGAGAAATACTGGAATGGTAGATCATTCATTAGACGACATACTTCACAAGAAGATCAATAAAAATTTATCTAGACCAAAGCTTCATGGGAATCTTTTCTAGATGACACTTGGCGGTTACTTCCTATATGGTAGCGAGGGAGAACTACTGCTAGTTATTAAAAGCGACAATGAAGATCTTTTATTAACTATTATTAAAAAGCTACAAGCTTCAAGAGATAAAGATATTAAAAAACTAGGATCAGAATTAGAGGAAAACTTTCATGACAGAGATATCAGAAATTCTAGCAAAGCTAGACCCCAAAACAAGACAAAGAGTGCAAGCCGCAGTAGAAGTGGAAACAATAAAGCAAAAGACACCAAGCATAGGACTAAACCTAGCACTTAAAGGTGGCTTTGGCCATGGAAGACAAATTTTAGTATGGGGGAATAAGTCTGCTGGAAAGTCCTCATTCTGTTTGCAGATGATTGCAGAAGCACAAAAAGAAGGAAAGACCTGTGCTTGGATTGACGCAGAGCATTCTTATTCTCAGGAGTGGGCAGAAAAGCTAGGAGTTAATTCAGATGAGTTAATCTACTCACCAGCAAAAACTATTAATGATATGGTTGATGTTGCACAGCAGTTGATGGAAGCTGGAGTTGATATTATTGTTGTAGACTCTATCTCAGCACTACTGCCAGCAATTTACTTTGAAAAAGATAGCAATGATTTAAAGAAACTAGAAGACACCAAGCAGATTGGTGCAGAAGCAAAGGATATGACACATGCCGTCAAAATGCTTAACTACGCAAACAAGAACACACTACTTGTACTCATTTCGCAACAACGAAATCAATTTGGATCTATGCATGCTAGCCACATCCCAACGGGAGGAATGGCAGTTAAGTTTTTCTCATCCACAGTTGTCAAACTTTGGTCTTCGGAAGCTGAAGCTAATGCTATCAAATCTGGCATTACGGTTGGTGACAAAATTATTGAGCAGAGAGTTGGAAGACCCGTTAACTGGATTATTGATTACAACAAACTCGGCCCCCCTAATCTATCGGGACAATACGACTTCTATTATCAAGGAGAGCACGTAGGAATAGATGAAGTAGGAGAAGTTTTAGACGTTGCTGAGCAACACGGCGCTGTTGAAAAAGGCGGAGCATGGTATACTATAGGTAAAGAAAGATTTCAGGGTAGAGCAAAGACTGTTCAGTATCTTAGAGAAAATCCTGACGTAGTAGAAAGCCTGAAGGCAAAAATTTATGGGCAAGATTGAAGATCTAATAGGCAAGAAGCCTAAGCCAACCGTAGTATCAAAAGATAAAATAGAAATGGGTGGTGCATTTAGTTGCCAAACATGTAATAAAGTTGTATCAGAAGCAGAGTATAACCGTCAGGAGTACTTTGTTTTTTGGACCTGCCCAGATGGACATATATCAAAGGTTAGCCTAGGATAATGTCAGAGCGTGGTGAAGTAAAACGTGATAGTGCTAAGGCTCAAAAAAATAGTGGCCGTGGTGACTATCAAAAGGGTGATGCACAATGGAAACAGTTTCTTGTAGATTATAAAGAAGCTTCATCGTCATTTACTTTGAATAAGCCAGTATGGTCAAAGATATGCACAGATACTTTTAGAGTTAATAGAGATATGTATCCAGCACTTAAAATCATACTAGGAACAGATTCAAAGGTAAGACTTGGAATAATTGAGTGGGCAATTTTAGAAGAACTAATTACATTTTGGGAGGATAATCATGGGGTCAAATAATAAGCATCCAATGAATAAAACTGTTATTAAAAATGGCAGAATAGTAAGAATCCGTAAAGACGGAGCAATAAAAGCTGATCTAGGACCTTACCTGACAGTACATAAAAAGAATTTGGAGAAAAAGAAGTGAGAGAACTTATATTAACTACGCTTACAGGTATTGCTGTAGGTGGAGTGTTTAGTGTATTTAAACTACCAATTCCCGCACCACCAGTATTTGCTGGGTTAATGGGCATTGTTGGGCTTTGGATTGGCTACGCCTTGGTACAGAAGGCTTTCCAGTGACAACATTTCTTTTTGGACTACTACTTGGATTTGCCTTCGGATACCCATTTGGATTATTTATAGATAGATTGGATAAGCATGTCAGACAAAAGCGTACTAGAGCTAATTAATGATGTAACAGAATTTAACGACCTTCATGATCTAATGAAGGACGAACAACTTGATAGAGCGTTAGCAATTGTTATTAAGTTAATTATGAATCCTGATATACCATCAGCAAAAGCCCCTATGTTAATTATTGAACTACAAGCAATCAGCGCAAAACTAGCCGTACTCGCTGCCTATTATACAACTTTCGGCAGAGATAAGAGCAATACTTTGAACTACAATAAAAAGAATATTTACTACTCTGCGAAAGAGGCCATAGATAGATTAGTGGACGCACTAAAGTATGCTGCGAGAAACTAAATGGGTAGAGATCTAATAACAAACTTAAAATTCAAGAAAACAATGGGAGAGTTTGATCCAATTGAATTCGGAAGAATGATGAATGAAGCCTACACAGCAAATAGAAACTTAGATAGGTATGCAAAAAAGCATACTTTTTCTCCAAGCACCGTCGGTTATGGATATGGAATGTGTCCAAGATACTGGTTCATAGCATTTAACGGCTGTGAGTTTGAAGATAATTTTGATGCAATTGCAATTGCTAATATGGAAAATGGGAAACAGGCACACGAAAGAATTCAAACTTTATTAGAAAGCGCAGGTCTTGCTAAAGAGTTAGAAAGAGAAATTCTATGTGATGATCCTCCCATAAGAGGCTTTGCAGATATGATTGTTGACTGGTATGGCACTGAAATAATTGGAGAATTAAAAACAGTCAGAGACGAAGTGTTTGCTGCAAGACAGACGAGCATGGCTCCAACTACATCACACCTAATTCAGCTATTACTTTATATGTGGGTTGAAAAGCTTGATGAAGGCTTTTTGATGTATGAAAATAAAAATAGCAACGAGATTCTTATTATGCCTATTAATATGAATGCTAGACATAGAGCTCTTATTGAAAAGACTATTGAGTGGATGAGAGTAGTTTATAAAAACTATCAGGCAGGACATTTGCCAGAAAGACCATTCACTAAAAGTACATCTACATGCAAGTACTGTCCAGTAAGAAAAGAATGTTGGGCTGGAGAACATGGAGATTTAATTATAGAAAAATTGGATCTTCCAAAATGATATGCGCTAGATTTGAGTGCTCAGCAAGCTTTGAGCCAAAGACACACAATCAAAAATATTGTTCTGATGAATGCTGCCGTATTGCAACTAATAAAAGAATCATGGAGAAATACTATGAGAAAAAAGCTATTAGAAGCGGAGCAGTAAGAATATGCAAGAATAAAGGTTGCGAAAAACAGCTTAGTAGATACAACTATGATTCCGTGTGCTCATCTTGTGAGTCCTTAGCAATAAAGAATGCTAAGAAAAAGTTATTGGATATGATAAATGACGCTGGCAAAGCTAAATAAAGTAAGCGCATCTACCGTAATTGGTATAGACGCATCTACTAATTCTGTAGCATTTTGTCTTTTCAGAGATGGAAAGCCAGAAAGATATGGCAAGATTCTTCTTAACGGAATGACAATTTATGAAAAGATAGCTGATGCTAGAAACAAAATTGGTGCATTTAGCGAGGAGCTTAAGGCTGATTATATCGCAATGGAAGGCGCAATTATGGTTAAGTCTGCTGATGCGGTAATAAAACTATCATATGTATACGGAGTAGTACTTGCTGAACTTATGCAGTATAACCCAGAGGTAATAACTGTTGCACCTATATCTTGGCAGTCATACATAGGAAATAAGAACCTTACTAATGATGAAAAGAATGGTATTAAAATTACAAACCCAGGAAAAACAGATTCCTGGTATAAGACAAAGCAAAGAGAAATAAGAAAGCAAAGAACCGTAGACTGGGTAAAAAGATCTTTCGGTATTGAGCTAGATGATTTTGATGTTGCGGATGCAGTAGGTATTGCCTTCTTTGCACAGAAGACATTGACGGAGAAGAAGTGAAGCTCTACCAAAGCAAAGATTATTTATTTAGAAGATATGTACTTCAAAAGAAAACGATAAAGGAGATAGCAGAAGAATGTCAAGTATCGCACATGACAATCCAGAGATATCTGGAAGACTTTGGTCTGATAAAGAATCAGAGGAAGTGGAAAAGGTAGAAACTATCTACCCAATAACTATGGCTAAAACCAATTATGGATTTAGTCTATATGTCGTTGATGGAGACGAACACGTCGGTGGAAACATTCAGAAGCTTGGATTCTGGGAGCCAGAAACAACAAATTGGCTAATAAAAAATGTACAAGAAACTGATACATGCCTGGACATAGGAATGAACATTGGTTATTTTACAGAGATCATGGCTAGGGCAACTGGTCCATACGGAAGAGTGTTTTCATTTGAAGCAAACAAAGAGCTTGTTAATGTTTATGAAAAAACTATTCTAGAATCAGATAACGATTATGAGTCCACTGGTGCTATTAACTTGTTCGATATTGGCTTATCTAATGAAACTAAAGAGGCTTTTATATTAATTCCAAATACAAATATTGGCGGAGCAGGAATAACAGATGAAGACAGCACAGTAGATGGTATGACAAGCCTTCCAGTAATGCTTGATAATATAAACAATATTATAGATGAAATTACAATTGACGAGATTGATATTATTAAGATGGATGTTGAGGGTCACGAAGAAAAGATCTGGGACACTTTAGAAAGACCTTTAAAGTCATGTCGTGCTGCGATTGTAGAACTAGGACCATATCACTCAGAAGAGTTTTTAAATAAAGTATCATCTCAATTTAACATGTATAGATTAGTTAATGATGAAGAGATGGAAATTGTAGTTGGAGATATTATAGATGCTCCACACCATATGAATGTTGTATTAAGGCATAAATCCTAGTTAATTAGCTTTGACATTTTAGTTGACCAAGAGTATACTTTATATAGAACAGGAGATATCATGTCTGAAATAGAATTAGCAGAACGTTTTGACCGTATGAACAAAGTAGTAGAACAAATGCTTATGGGCAATAGTGCTACTCAAATTTCAAAGACTCTATCTCTTCCACGTAAAGACGTGCTAGAATTAATTGAAGAATGGAAAACTGTTGTTCGTGATGATTCAAGTGCAAGAGACCGTGCAAAAGAAGCGGTAGCAGGTGCAGATCAACACTACGCAATGCTCATTAAAGAGGCCTGGAAGACTGTAGACGATGCAGATCAGGCAGGACAACTAAATGTTAAGGCTACCATATTAAAGCTTATCTCAGACATTGAGCAGAAAAGAATTGCTATGCTTCAGCAGCTTGGACTACTTGATAATGCAGAGCTTGCCAGCCATCTTGCAGAAACAGAAAGAAAGCAAGACATTCTTATTGGAATATTAAAAGATATATCAGCAGAGTACCCGCAGGTAAGAAATGAAATTATGCGTAGGCTTTCACAGATATCTAATCAAGTTGAAGAAGTAATCATTGCAGAGGCAAATAATGTAACTAGCCTCAGAGATGTGAGCGAAGATGTCGTTTAATTTTGCAGACATAATTGATATACTTGACGGTGAAGAGTTTGAAGAACGCCCAGTAGAGTTAGATGAATTTGTTGTCAGCCACGAGTATCTTGGACTACCACCATTATCCGAGTATCAATACATGCTTATCAGAGCAAGCTCACAAATATATAAGAGGGCAACTTTAAATAAATTATATGGTGAAGAAGCTGGCGAAAAGCGCTGGAAAGAAACAGTCAATGAAGTAGTAGCACAACTGGGTAAGGGATCAGGTAAAGACTACTGCTCTACTATTGCCGTTGCTTATATTGTTTATCTTTTATTATGTTTAAAAGACCCAGCAAAATATTTTGGAAAGCCTCCTGGAGACTCAATTGATCTTATTAATATTGCTGTTAACGCACAGCAGGCTAAGAATGTTTTTTTTAAAGGGCTTAAGACAAGAGTTGACAAGTCCCCTTGGTTTGCAGGAAAGTATATAGCAAAGGCGGACGTAATTGAGTTTGATAAAGGCATTAGCTGTCACTCAGGTCACTCCGAAAGAGAAGCATTTGAGGGATACAACGCACTAGTAGTTATCCTGGACGAGATTTCTGGATTCAGTGTTGACAATACAACAGGTCACGAGCAAGCTAAAACGGCTGGAGCAATATATGATATGTATAGGGCATCAGTAGATTCACGTTTTCCAGACTTTGGTAAAGTAATACTTCTTTCATTCCCACGCTATAAGAATGATTATATACAGCAAAGATATGAAGCAGTCGTTGCTCAAAAAGAAGTAAAGGTATTGAGTCATAAATTTAAGATGGACGAAGATCTTCAAGATGGTGTAGATGGAAATGAATTTACTGTTGAATGGGAAGAAGATCAAATAATATCCTATAAGATTCCAAAGACTTTTGCATTGCGTAGACCAACATGGCAGATTAACCCAACTAGAACTATTGATGATTTTAAGGTAGCTTTCTATACAAATCCAACAGATGCATTGTCACGCTTTGCATGTATGCCACCAGAAGCAGTAGACGCTTTCTTTAAGTCAAGAGAAAAGATTGAGGCGGCATTTGTCTTAAATAATGGTGTAGACAACTCCACTGGAAGATTTGAAGAAGCCCTAAAACCGTTGGAAGATATGGAATATTTTGTGCACGTTGACTTAGCTCAAAAGCATGACCATTGTGCAGTATCTATGTCTCACGTAAGTGAGTGGGTAAAGATTAGATCATTTAATGATTATGAGCAGGTAGCTCCTAAAGTTATTGTTGATGCAGTAAGATGGTGGACTCCTACTTCAGATAAGTCTGTTGATTTTACTGAGGTCAAAGATTATATTATTTCTCTTAAGTCTAGAGGTTTTAATATTAAGGCTGTAACATTTGACCGATGGAACTCACACGATATGATGCAACAAATTAAAAATTATAATATTCACACAGAGATATTATCCGTAGCAAAGAAGCACTACGAGGATATGGCTCTTGGAATTATGGAAGAAAGAATAACTGGTCCAGATATTAAGCTTTTAATAGACGAGTTATTGCAGTTAAGAATTGTGAGAGACAAGGTAGATCACCCTAGAAAGGGCTCTAAGGACCTTGCAGACGCCGTGTGCGGGTCTATATATAATGCCATATCAAGATCACAAAAAGGCGATAGAGAAATTAATATTCACACTTGGGCTGGAAGCAAAGAAGATAATGTAAATAGCAAGGTAACTAAGGATGGAGTACCTAAGAGGATGCCAGCAGAACTCTTAGATGCAATATCAGGAATGAGTATACTATGAGTAAATACGTAAGCACTAAATTCAATGGCATGATGTGTGCCTGTGTTGGTAAGCATGTGCCATTGCCAGTAACACTTGAAACATATGAAGGAAATCATTTATGTCCAACAACATATAATAATGTTATTGAATATAAAAAGATCTGGGAAGTGCTTGGCAACGAGCCACCTGGAAGTATTAGAAAGCATTTTAGTGAGTTCGTACAGGATCTTGTACGATCAAGTGTAGACAAATCCAAGCAACTGTTGTAGAATTGTATAAGGCGGCAGTAGCTTAGTTGGTTAAAGCCCCGAACTCATAATTCGGTAATCGTAGGTTCAAGTCCTACCTGCCGCACAAAGAAAGGAGTAATCATGGCTAACAAAGAACAAAAAGGCAACGCAAATAAAAAGAAAGAGCCTAAGCTCTCTCTAAAAGAAAAACGTGCAAAAAAGCAAGAGAAGAAGAACAAGTAGTATAATTGTATTACCATAGTTTGTGGATGAGCCACAGCTCTGGTCCTGGCCAACGTGCTTGTAGGTACCTTGGGATGGAAGACTAGTTACTGCTGCCCAGCCTTCGGGCTGGGCAGTACTATAAGGAAGGCACATGGAAGATTTCGAGATGGACCAAGATGGCTTTGATCAAATGATGGAGCACTATGTAGAAATAGGCGCTGTAACTGTCAACGGTATAGATGTGTCTGGTAATTTTATTTATGTTATTACAGACAAGGCAAAGGAATTAGCTCCAGATTTATGGGAGATGCATCATGAGATGATTGATGAAGCTCTGGTAGGATTATTTGAGCAGGGATTAATAGAAGTAGAGTACGATGAAGATCTAAATGCCAATATGAAAATATCAGATGCGGCTAGAGAAGTTATGTATCAACTAGGATACGTAGATATGGAAAATTTGGATGACCCAGACAACTAGAGATAGATATTATGCGGATCTAGAAAGACTATTACCAACAAAAAGAAAAGATAAGACTGGCCATAAAAGGCGATTCATTCAAGAATATAAAAATAATAAGCCGTGTGCAGATTGCCAAGTCGTACTACCTTGGTATATAATGGAATATGACCATGTTAGGGGAGAAAAAATAGCTAACCTAACTAAAATGTATGCAACCCATACAATGGAAGAGATTGTAGAAGAAATTGCTAAGTGTGACATTGTTTGTTCTAATTGTCACAAGCATCGTACTTGGGTGTCCATGATTGGACAGGATAGGGCAGGAAATGAAAAAGATTGAGCTGACAGAAAACCAAGCAAAACAATTAGAGTCGTTTGTAGAAGACCATATGAATGGTTGCTATATGATGCTGCATGACGAAGAAGATGTAAGAGAAGGATTTGAATCATATGGCCCATATTGCGGATGTCAAACTTGTGACACACGAGAGCAATTGATGGCAACATTTGATTGGTTAAGATCTCAAAACATTGTTGACGTATACGTCAACTAGTCTATGCCTCTGTAGCTCAGGGGATAGAGCGACGGACTTCTAATCCGCAGGCCGCAGGTTCGATTCCTGCCAGGGGCACTGTTGACAGTGCATAAAAAAAAGAGTATAATTAAAATATAACAAGGAGTTGACATGCTAGGAGATAGTAGATTTACAAAAGCCCAAGGCCCGTGCTGGGAAGGCTATGAAATGATTGGCTATAAAACTCAAAATGGCAAGAAGGTTCCTAATTGTGTCAAGGTTGATGCAAAGAAGTCTAATGATACTGGGTTTGAAATTGTAGAAGTTCATCCAAGATGTGAAGGGCCAGCTTTAGTTGAAACAAATGGTACATCTGTTCTCTGCTATGGTTCTATGGAAGAGGCAAGATCGGCATTAGAAGATATGGGACGTGAGGCGGAACCAGCGTCAGTAAGACCTAACGATATGAGTAAGATTTGGAAAGGATCAGGCTTTGAAACTCCTAGATGCTGCCCCTGAAATAGAAGAGATTGAACTTAAAGTAACAGATAGGTGTGATGCATGCCAAGCGCAAGCATTTGTTTATCTAAAAGGAGTTACTGGTGAGTTGTATTTTTGTGGCCACCACTATGCAAAAAACGAAGAAAAGATAAAGTCCTGGGCATTTACAATAATTGATGCTCGTGATACAATTAATAGCAAGCCAGATTCAAACAACTAAGAGAACGGATATGCGGTGCAAACATTTTTACCATACAGCGATTTTGACGAATGCGCTTCAGTTTTAGATTCACGTAGATTAAACAAACAGTTATTAGAGGGTAGACAAATCCTTAACTCTTTGGCTGGAATCTCAAAGGGTTGGCGTAATCACCCAGCAGTTAAAATGTGGGCGGGGTCAGAATTAGTTCTATATAATTACCTAAATGCTATTGCTAAAGAATGCTACAATCGTGGAATTAAGTTTAAGAATAACTTGGATGCAATTGATCAAACAATTGACACTCATTTTCAAGCGGTAGAGTTTAATAATCGTCCATTCTGGATGAAAGATCAAACACTTTTACGAAGAGTAAATGCAACACACCAAGCTAATCTATATAGAAAGGATAGCCACGAATACGCACTATTTCAATCCGCATATGATGATGTAAACAATGATCCATGCTGTGATACCTGTAGCTATTTTTGGCCAACTCACGAATAAATGCCAAAGTATCAATATAAATGTGAATGTGACGTAAGCGTAGCAGTTGAAGATAATATACACGAGTTTGAAAGATCAATCATGGAAGATGAGCCAGACTATCCTTGCGGATATTGTGGTAAAGATATGGTTCGTGTTTATAGTTCTTTTGGAATTAAATTCAACGGTCCTGGCTTCTATAAGACAGATAATTCTAAGTAATTATCAATGGGGATTAGCTCAGTCGGCAGAGCGGGAAACTGTTAATTTCTAGGTCATAGGTTCGAGTCCTATATCCCCAGCAATGCGAGTGTTACATAATGGTAGTGTCTCTGCCTTCCAAGCAGATAGTGCCAGTTCGATTCTGGTCACTCGCTCCAATATAGGCCCTTATAGCCCAGCGGTAGAGGCACACGACTTAAAATCGTGACAGCGTTGGTTCGAATCCAACTAGGGGTACTATTCTGGTATAATCGTTGTATGAGCATGTACACATATTATACAAAGATTGACAAGGTAGTCGACGGTGATACAGTAGACGTATTTATTGATCTAGGATTCAGCGTATGGCATAAGGAAAGAATTAGACTTTCTGGAATCGATACAGCAGAAAAAAACACCCCACTTGGGAAGGCATTAAAGGCTTATATGATTTCTTTGCTAGAAGGAAAGACAGTTAAGCTTGAAGTAACTAAGCCAGATAAGTACGGAAGATACCTAGGAAAGATTTATCTTAACTCGGAAGAAAGCATTAACGACCAATTAATTAAAGTTGGTCTCGCTAAAGGCTACGGCGGAGATTCAAAAGTTGGTCTCTGGACAGAAGAAGAATTAGCTAAAACTGAAATAACCGCAACACTAAAGTAAGGGACAATATGTCAGAAGATACATACATTGACAAGCTAGAGCCGCATGTTGATAAAGAGCCAGATCTAAAAAAGAAGTCCGTTTGGGAAGGTGTTTTTAATCCAGCAAGCCCAAACAGCACAGAGGAAATCTTAGAAGAAATTCTTATAGAGACCCTTGACGAAAAGCTATCAGACTGATAGAATTAAATATACTAACTGAAAGAAGAAAATGGCTAAATTGAATTACGAGGCAGCTCATAAAGTTGTCGACGCAAACTATAATCTATATTGGGACGGATGGGACATCTGTTCTTGGCGTAGAGACCATAAGGGTTTTTTTAATAAACAAGGAATTTTTAGGAATGGTAACTGGGGAATTGTAGAGTGCTTCAAGATGGAAGATGATGGCACGTGGAAGGTCCCAGATAAATATGTCAAATATATTAAATGATTTAGGCGTAGATGTAGAAGATTTAAATTGGACAGACTTAGCAGCATGTTCAGGTATGCCAGCGGAATTCTTTTTTGATACATACGAAGTTGATCAAACTTTAGCTAAAAACATTGATGAAATGTGTTTAGTTTGCCCAGTAGCAAAGCAGTGCCTTGCCGCTGGAGTAGAGGGAGATGAATACGGTGTATGGGGCGGAGTCTATTTAACTTTAGGTGACGTAGATAAAACTAGGAACTCTCACAAAACTCCAGAAGTCTGGAAAAGATGGAAGAGTAAGCATGGACAAAGGTAGAGTTATATACAACAGGGAAATGGCTAAAGCTGTAAGACAGGTAAAGCCACCCTTTTCAGGAATTGTAATCGATATAGCGGAATATCCAGAATTTTTAACTATAAGAATGTATGAAGATAATATAATGTCTTTTGATATTAATCAAAGGGTTACTATAACTGATTACATAACTTTAGTTAGAAAAGTGATCGAATCATATGGTGTAAGATGCGAGTTCGAAGGAGTCCCAGGCGATGGCAGAACAAAGGTACAACGATAGAATACAGATAGTATGGCTCCATGAAGAACAATGTCATGGATCTATCGTTAAAGAAGGTGCATATGCATCTCTAGTTCGATACCAGCAAGACGGTATAGACTTTGAGGTGTTTGTTGACAACGGAGATTTCTCTATTGTGGATGAAATAGGCTTTGAGCATATTGAGGAGTATGATGACGGATCAGATACTTTGCTATAGTTGTAGCAAATCAAGATTTAAGATAAGCGTTAAGAAATCAACACTTATTAAAGGAATAAATTTGCTACTATGTGACCAATGCATATCTTCTGGATATGAGCCAAGATGGGCTATCATTCTGGCTGGAAGACAATATGGATCGGAACTTGTAAAAGAATACGTACTTAATCATAAATACTATGGTGAAGAGATAAGTGCAACGGAGCTTCTCGTATGAAAAAATCAGAAAAAATTGGATATATTTTAGGAATACTAATAGGACTATCATTCTGGATTTATTTAATATATTATGTAGCATCTGAATTGTTTAATAGAATTATCAATGATTCTGGAGATCCATACCCAGTGTTGACACTATTGATTGGAATTGCTATACTTATAAGACAGACTTCTTTAACTAAGAAATTCAAAGCTATTCAAGAATGGATAAATAAATGACAGTTATTTGTGCCGTTGTAAATGAGAATGGCTCGTATATTGCTGGTGACCGTGGTGCATCCGATGACAATATCATCTTGCCCTTGGCTCACCCAAAGGTTTGGCAGATAGGTCCATATCTTTTTGGATACTACGGAAGTATGGACGGCGAAAAAGTTATGTATAACTTTGAACCACCACTACCTACAGCAGCACAAAAAAAGAATATAGACAAGTTTATGGGTAACGATTTTACTAAAGCCCTAAAAGAATTCTATGACGAGCATTTCGTATTTACTGCAGAAAAAGAATGCGACTTTGGAATGATTATCATTACAGAAGGCAAGATGTACGAGCATGATGCTGGAACTATGTCAATGACAAGATTTGAAACAGATTTCCTTTCAGTTGGAAGCGGATCAGAGTATGCTTATGGGTCACTATATAGCACACAGGTCTGGAGTGACGGAAAGAAAAGAGTAAGAATTGCAATTGAAGCTGCTACAAAATATAGCCCTTCATGCATGCAGCCAATAGATGTAATATCGATACTAAGAAAAGAGATAAAATAATGAATGACTTTACACTTCAAGATTTAGAGAAGATGATTTCTGATATTTCAGGAGAATTCTATGCGGAATTCTATTCTCATCAAAACCCAGACGGGGATCAAGAATTTATTACCGTCCATAGACAGTTTGCTGAGACATACGTAGTATTTACTGTTAATAGACTTATTCAAAGATTCAACGAAATGATGGCCCCTAATGCCACAGAATGATTTTGAAACAGACGTAAAGAAGATTTTTGACGAGGCCTACGTTCTCTTGATACGAAAGCACAAGGATTACGGCCCAAAAAATATTTCATCTGCTCCAGGCGGAGCTCTTAATGGTCTAATTGTGCGAAAGCATGATAAGTTTGAGAGAATTAAAAACCTATTTTTTAATAAGAAAGACAGCAAGCCACAGTTTGAGACACTTAGAGAGTCATTTATTGATGATCTAAACTATAGCGCAATTGCCATGATGGTAATTGACGGCAAGTGGCCAGAGTAGATTTGACGGATAGTGCTATTTTTGGTACTATTGTTAGATGTGTGAGAGACACACATAAATAAACCAAATCATATGAAGAGGAATAAAAAACAAACATGAAGAAACTATCAATTATCACGGCAGTGCTTGTGGCAATGACTACTTTAGTAGCAGCCCCAGCAGCCAATGCTAATGCTGGAACTGTTACCCTTACGGTAGCTGGATCAGCAGCAACAGGTGGAACAGTAGTAGGAACTCCTGTATCACTACCAGTACCAGCAGATAACAGCATTGATGCAGCAGATGCATTAAAGATTGCTGTAACATCAGTTGACACTGGAACAGTAGTAACAGCAGTTGCAACTAATGCAACAATTGTTTCTGCTCTTGCAACATCAGCAGCACCAGTAACTGCATCAAGCGGTTCATCAACACTTTCAGTTTCAACAGGAACTGGAAACTCAGCAGACTTTTATGTATATACAAAGAGCACATCAGTAGGAACAGTTGCGATTACTCGTGCTGGAACTACAACAGTGTACTATGTACAAGGTACAGCAGGAGCACTGAACTCAATTGCAATCACCGCACCAGCAACTGGAGCAGCGGGAACAGTTGCAACTCTTAAGGTAACAGGATACGACGTATTCGGTAACCCAAAGGGTGGAGCAACAATTAATACTTTAGTAAGCTCAAATGGTGCAGCAACTGCAACAGCGCTTACAACAGATACAGCAGTAGCAACACTTGGAACTAAGGAGCAGACAGTTACACTTCCTGCTTCAGGTTCAGTTGTAGTTACAGCATACGCAACAGTAGCAACAGCCGTAACAGGCCTTACAGCACCAGTAGGTTCTGTAGTTGCAACAATTGCAGTGCGTGATCTTGCAGGAGAACTTGCATCAAAGAATGCAGAACTCGCAGTAGCTAATGCAGCACTTGCAGCAGAAAAGGCTGGACGTGCAGCAGACAAGGTTGCAGCAGATAAAGCACTTGCAGATGCAGCAGCAAAGCTTGCAGCAGATGCAACAACAGCAAAGGCTTCGGCAGATCTTGCTAAAGCTACTTACATCGCAGAGTACAACGCTCTTGCTAAGAAGTGGAATGCAAAGAATCCAAAGGCTAAGGTTGCTTTAAAGAAGTAATCTTACTTAACCAGAATTGGGACTAGAGAAATCTAGTCCCTTTTTTGTTTTCTGTTTAATGTTACACAAGATTGCTAAACATAGTGCTGATATAATAGTAATGTACGATTAAATAAGTAGAGAGGGAATGAAAAAACGGCTATTAATTAGTATGTTTTCAGCAGTGTTATTAGCACTGCTATTAGCTATTTTATCCCCAAATAAAGCTCATGCAGAAGATCCAGTTCCAGCACCAGCAGAACAAGTAATTGTAAGCCCCGCACAGCAAGCAGTCAATACAGCAATTGCAACAGCAACAACAGAAGTGGCACAGGCAGCGCAAGCCTCAGATACAGCGACAGTAACAATAGCCACAGCGGTTCAAGCAGTAGCAACATCTAACACAGCAGTAAATGCAGCAAATACTGCGGTGACTGCGGCAACTATTGCGGTAGCCGAAGTGTCAAATGTATCTCCAGTTGTAGAAAATGCAACGGCGGTTGTTCAAGCAATTACTTCAACAGTAGCATCAATTACACAAGCCGTAGCCGCAATACCAGTAACGGCTACAACTCAAACACCAGAAGTCGCTACAGCACAAGAAGTTGTTACAGCAGCAACCACTGTTGTTGAGTCTGCAACTACATCCTTAACACAAGCAGTTGCTACGGCAGCAACTCCAGCAGGATCACCCGTTCCATCTGTTACCATAGAGCAAGTTTCTACAGCAATTGCAACAGAAGTTGCTCAATCAGAAACAGCAACAGTTTTAGTTCAAGCAGCTCAGACAGCAATAGACACAGCAACTGCAACAGTTGCTACAGCAACTACGGCGGTGGCAGCAATAACACCTGCACGTACAGAGGCTCAAACACAATTAACTCAAGCAAATGTAGCAATTAATAACGCACAGGATGCAGTCAATGCTCTTGCAGCAACTATTGGCACTACAACAAATGTTTTAGCAAACACAGATGATGCGGGTGTACGCATGAATCTACCATTTAATTTACAAATGGGCGGGGTAACATATAACAATGTTTACGTTGGATCTAATGCAACTATTACCTTTGGTGTTAATGAGGGACAAAACTATTACTCTACCCCCAATGCACCTTCTATTTCTGTAGCGGGATATGATTGGACTACATGGAGTAATGGCTCTGGAGTTACCTACTCAACAACAACTAACACCCTTTCAGTTGCTTGGGATGTTCGTGTATATCCTTTAAGAACTGCTGATACTCAAATGACTCAAATTAGATTTAATGCAGATGTAAACCCAGCAGATGGCGCTTGGCAAGCAGATGTTAGCGTAACTGGACCAATACCAAATGGTGCTAGGTTTAACGTAAGAGAGACAACTGGTGGTACAGTAACAAATATTAATAATACAAGCACTACTACAGGATTTACTGGGACAATTTCTCAGGGGTCTGCATTTACTCCTACACCTGATCCAAGCAATGCATCAGTTCAGGCGGCAATAGATACAGCAAATGCACAAATTGCTACATTAAACTCAGCAGTTACGGCTATTGTTGCAACAAATACAGCAAATACAACAGCCGCAGCAGCAATTCCTGTAATCGCTACTGTTTCTGCAAACACTGTGACTGCATTAGCAACAGCAAACACAACATTAACTACAAAGGTAGCAGACATTGCAATTGTTTCTACAGCTGTAGAAAAAGTAACTACTGCACCTACAATAATTGCAGAAGCGCAAACAGTAATTAATGCAGTTCCTGCACCAGCGCCCTTGCCAGCCCCTGCTCCACCTGCAACAGTTGAACCACCAGTAGTCGTGCCACCTGTAGACACTACACCAGTAGTCGTGCCACCTGTAGACACTACACCAGTAGTCGTGCCACCTGTAGACACTACACCAGTAGAAACAGAGCCTATAGATACAGAGCCAGTAGATACAGAACCCGTGGATACCACACCAGTGGAAACAGAACCTACAGACACTACTCCTGTGGAAACAGAACCTACAGACACTACTCCTGTGGAAACAGAACCTACAGACACTACTCCTGTTGAAACAGAGCCTATAGACACAGAGCCTGTTGAAACAGAACCTGTGGATACAGAACCAGTAGACGTTGAACCAGTTGATATAGAACCAGTGACGGGATCCGAAGAAGATGTAGCCAATACAGTTGATGATGCACTGTCAGATGGTAAATTAGATAGTGAAGAGGTTGATGCAATTGCAGAGTCAATGGCAGCAGATGGAGAAATTGATGCAGAAGAAACTGATCAATTAATTGAGGCATTATCAGAAGATGGTAAAGTTTCTGTAGCAGATCAAGAAGCCGTACTTGAAGCACTTGCCTCAGATGGTGAAGTTTCAAAAGAAGATGTTGCAGCAATTGTTGCACTAGCAAGTTCAGATGGTAAATTATCTGAAGCAGAAAAAGATATTGTTGCTGATGCGTTAATTCAATCAGTGCCAGAAGGTGAAAATCTTACTAAAGAACAGGTAGCGGAAGCTGGAATTAAATTATCAGATTTACCACCACAGACACCAGTTGATGTTCGTACATCCGAAAATGGTGAGGCTGTTGTTATTACAGCAGAGGTTGCCGTTCAAGTAGAACTAGTTTCCGACCCAGCAGCATTTGCAGCAGAATTATTTAATGACCCTGTAGCAGCATTACAAGCATTGGGTAGCATAGGCGCAGATATGACAGAAAGCGAAAGAGAAGAAGCAACCGAAATGGTTGTAGCAACAGTTGTAGCAGCAGGAGCGGCAATTAACGCTGCAGCAGTTGCCACGGGAGGAGCCACTGGAGGTGGCACAGGGGGCGGAGGAAGTTCTGGTGGAGGCTCAGGAGCTAATTCACCAGGTTCACGAGGAGGAAGAAGATGGTAAGAATAATAAAGAATATCCTAAAAGATATGGTAGATCAGGCATGGACTCTCCTTGGAATGTTTATTGCCTGGGTAGTACTAGATGGTAGTGCTAAAACAATTGTTGGCTATGGAATTATAGCTACAACAGCACTATGGATATTAACAAGTCCTATTCGCAATAGGGAGGAGTAAAATAATGGCAAGAAAAAAAGATATAGATCTAACAGTTATAGACGAGGCAACAGGTGCAGAAGTCCTTGGTGGCGCTGTCACAAATCTTTGGAATATATTCTTAAGAATTGTTGCTGTATTTGCAGCTTCAGGGCTATCAGTAATTGGTGCAGGAGCAGTAGTAGGAATCAGCACAGCAACAGCCGTAACAATGGCTGGTCTATTGGGTGTAGCAACAGTAGTTGAAAGACTAGCTCGCTCATTCCTAGATGATGGAAAGCTTAGCTCAGAAGAAATTAATGCGGCATTTTCTAAGGTAGATAAGCAAGCGTAGTTTGACCAGAATGAGGGGATAGGTTATAATTGATCTATCCCCTTATTTATTGGAGAAAAATGGACATTGACTTAGATATCATCAATGACCGTATCAGAGATAAAATGATTAATGAAATAAGCGGACTTGAACTTCCAGAAGCCTGGACTCCAACTCAGGTAATTGATTACATAATATATATATTACGAAAGGGCAGGTAATACTATGGCCGCAAAAGGCTCATTAGAAGCAATCATTGAGGTTGCAAAAAAAGAAGTTGGGACTATCGAAGGTCCTAAAGATAACGAAACAAAATATGGAAAGTGGACAGGAGCAAACTTCCTTCCATGGTGCCAATCATTTGTTTCTTGGTGTGCATTTACATCTGGATTAGATCCAAAGAAGTATCCAAAGAGCGCAGCAACAATTGCAGCGTCTGATTGGTTTAAGAAGAATGATCGTTGGGCAGATGCTCGTAATGACGAACCATCAGCAGGAGACTGGATTTATTTTGATTTTCCAGATGATGGTGTCAACAGAATTTCACACGTAGGAATATGTATAAAGAATAATGGTAACGGAACTATTCAGGTTATTGAAGGAAACACTTCAGGAACCGCAAAGGGAGACCAAAGAAATGGCGGAATGTGCGTAGAGAAGACTCGTGCATATGTCAAAGATAATAAGTTAAAGCTTATTAACGCAGTAGTTGGTTGGGGACGTCCAGTTTATTCTGGAGAAGAAAATACACCACTGCTATCAAAGGTTGGATCTTCAGATTCGCCTGCAAAGCCAGCACCAGCAAAGGCTGCAACACCAGTTGTTAAAGCTGCTCCAGCAGAGTTTAAGCCACTTAAGGTTGGATCTAAGGGTCAAGGTGTCAAGAATGTACAGGCGCTCCTTAAAATCAAAGCTGACGGGGATTTTGGTTCAGGAACTGCAAATGCAGTAAAGGAATTTCAAAAGAAAACAAAGCTTCCAATAACTGGTATCGTAGATAAAGCGACATTTACTGCTTTAAAGTCAAAGTAGTTTGACAGATACAGCGAGAGTTTGATATAATAGTGTAGTACCTGCCCAATGGGGGGTACTACACTAACTCGCTTAAAAGGAGCAGAAAAATGGTAACAACAACAACGTTCGGCCTGGATTTTTTTAGAGATCCTTTCTTTATTGGCTTTAATCGTGAAGTAGAAAGATTTAATAGCCTACAACAAATTAACCGTGGATCATTCCCACCATATGACCTAATAAAGCTAGACGATGACAAATATCGTTTGTCTTTAGCCGTGGCAGGATTCACAAAGGACGATATTACAGTATCAGTAGAGGATAGTAGCCTCATGATTACTGGAGATATTACAGAAGTATTAGATGCAGAGGTGCTACATAAGGGTATCGCTGGTCGTAAATTTACAAGATCTTTTGAGCTTGGAGAATATATGGAAGTATCTGAAGTAACATTGAAAGACGGAATGTTAACTATTGATATTGATCGCAATATTCCAAAAGAAAAGCTTCCTAAGATTATTAAGATAAATAACAAATAGAAGTATCAGACATTGTTCTGATCAAAACTAAATATAGAGATGGCAGGGGAGTCTTGACTCCCCTGCCATATTTAGGTATAATGGATATATGATCAATCCAATTTGGACGGAAGAGGCTATAGAAGCCATTCAAACTAAAAAGCTAAGCATGAAATCATTCTATCTAGATGAATCAGTATTGGCCAATGCAGTTCTTGAGAAAGTAGTAGAGAACATAGAGCAAAGATTATATGAGTGTCCAAACGTAGAAAAATATGTGTGTAGTGTTTGGTGGAAGCATGATGAATGTACGGCATTTATGAGATTGCTAGAAGATTTAACTGGTAATGATAGATACAGAGAAAAGAAATGGGTGGCAAATGAATAAGAAGTTAGTACATTTTACTGCAGAATGGTGCAAGCCTTGCAAAGCAATGAAACCAATAATTGGTCAATTTATTGAGCAAAACCCAGACATGGAGTATGTTCTTGTAGATATAGATACGGAACCAGAAGTTGCTAAATCACACGGGGTTATGGGAGTTCCAACTTTTATTAGTTATGTTGATGGAAAACAACACACATCACACACAGGGGCAATGCGCCTTGCAAACTTAAAACAAATGTTTCCAGAAGATGGTCAGGAAATTTTTAAAACATCAAATATGGAATCTGCTGCTCTATCAGAAACAGATGCTATGGGCAGAGAAATGTTTTGGAAAGACGCTGGCCGTCCATGATTAATCCATTTAATAAAAATAAAATTAAAGAAGGCGAGATTCATTTTCGCCCTATAGACCAAAACAGATTTTTTGCACAAAATGCTCCAACACCTGCGATTAAACATCTTCCAAAATGGTATAGAGAAATACCTAGAAATTATAAGCCAAGTGAAAAGTTTATTGCACAAAAACCTACTAGATTAACAGCTATGCCACAGGGAACTATTAAGAAATGTATTCCACTTATGGATGGAATGAGTGCTGGATATATGTATACAACTCCAGTAGAAGTTAATTTTGATCCAATATCAGCAACGTTTGCATGGGCACACGAATATGAATTTATTCAATGGCATCAGCAAGAACAGATTGATGGTTGGAAAGCAACAGATGAGTATATTCCTATAGGGTTTAAATGGCGTAATCTAAATATTATTAAGACACCTCCAGGGTGGTCATGTTTATTTACTCACCCATTAAATAGAATGGATCTTCCATTTCAAACATTGTCTGCAGTTGTAGATACAGATAAACATGATGTTCCAACTCATTTCCCATTTTTTATGAAGCACGGTTTTGAGGGTAAGATACCTTTAGGAACTCCAATTGTTCAGATAATTCCATTTAAAAGGCAGGAGTGGAAGTCAGTGGCGGATAAATATGACTTGTATGATCCAGCTATGTTAAATGCACTGACTCTTGTAGAAGATAACTATAAGAAGAATACGTGGGAGTCAAAGAAATATGAATGATTGTGGCGGACCAACACCAATACAAATGTTTAGACGAGCACTAGAAAAGATTAATAGTACACCCAACTATCAGTATGAATTATTCAGTGTGTTAGAAGAAGATAGATGGGTACCAATGGAGGATAGAATAGAGCATTCTACTTTTTATCATATGTATCCATATGACTATATTACTAATTATATTAGTTCTTGGGAGAAGAAGAATTGTCTGACTTAGATACAGCAGCTTCAATTCTATCAATTGCATCACGCAATGATGATCCAGAATTATTAAATAATTCATCTTTAATCACTTTAAGTTCTTTTTCGATATAATCAAATCTATCAGATCCCATCTGAAGTCTTTCGGTTACTCCAGGAATATCGCCTTTACCATACCAGTCATTAACAAATTGAAACCAAGTGTTAAAGCCTTTAACAATCTTTGTTATTAAATAGCCTAAAGCACCAAAGGCTGCGCCAATTAGTACTATTAATTCCAGTGTCATAGTTAATTGCATAATAGTATAATTATACATTAGTATTTATAATAATTGTGGATAAACATGTGAATAACTTTTGTAGTTGACAAACTTTTCTTAATCGACTATAATTAATATATAGCGACGCAGAGTAGAGAAGCTCGGTATCTCGTCTGGCTCATAACCAGAAGGCCATGGGTTCAAATCCCATCTCTGCTACCAGTCTTGGAACATGACTTAAAACTGTTCTTATTTCCTAACCAATGGGTGGTTGGAAAAACGACCTGAGCAAGTCTAAGTAAACTGCTCATTTTATTTCCACTAATTAGAGTGGTAGTGTGTTGGAGTTGGTGGAAGCCTATATCGTAAGAGTAGGAATACCTGGAGTTACACAGAAGGTGTATCTATAAGCAACAGGGCACACTATCACTTGAAAATGAAAGGTTAACAATGTCTGAACAAGATATATACTTCTATGGCGGAGAAGATGGAAGTTTTATTAAAACATTTAAAGATAAAGAAGATGGCTTATGGTATTCATTACATTCTGGAGTAAATAAAAGAATGTTCTTTATGGCATTAGGCATGAAGACAGAAAAAGAAGCGTACGATCTAATCGTAAAAACATCTACAGAAAAGAGAGAAAGTGATTAAGCCAATCGGAGGACTACTCCTTGTGAAGCGCAATCAGTCAGAAGATAAGACTACTAAGAGTGGTTTAGTTATCTCGGCTGCAGTATCAGAAAGCGATATGAAGACTGGAACTATTGTTGATATGGGGCCAGGTGAGCAGAACTATATTGGCGATCTTATTCCAATTATTGGTCTATGCGTAGGAGATACCGTCTACTACACAGAGCGTAGTGCAACGGAGATTGAGGATGAAGACTCAACAAAGTATGATTTAATTAGCTCAAAGAATGTGCTGGCAAAGCGATGAGTCAAAAGAGGCAGCAAAAGCTACTAAAGCGACGTAAGAATAAGGCTAAGGGCGAAGCACATTTTAAGATGAGACAATTTCATAGGTTTGCACAGGGCATGCTTGCTCAAATGCAGAAAGAAGAGAAGGCTAGTGAGCCGTCGTAGAAGAGGGCTTGATATATTTTCAACCCCTGAACATAAGACACGCATATTGCCATTGCGATGGATTGTTAATTGGTTGAATAGCCCTGCAACTGCATGCTTAGTAAGAGCGGTAGAACTTGATGAAAGAAAAGATTATGGCTGGCGGTATAAGATGTATGCCTTTGGCTGGAAGTATCTAAATAAGCCATATGAACGTTGGGGAACAGTATATAAGCTAGACCTAAAAGCTTGGAAGAAAGACCTCTCAGATCCTGGATGGGATGATTATGATGAGTTTGGTGTAGCATATTGGGAAAAGACTGGAACAGTTGATCCAGATTATTATGGAGATAAAAATGTTAAATAAAACTATTAGTATTATTAAATGTAAGTTTAAAGGACACACATTAGTGGCAGCAGGAAGCTGCCCATTTACAGGTTCATCATATGAATATTGTGAACGGTGTGGGGTAATGATACCTATTCAAAAAGCAGTTGACTAAAATACTATCAGTATAGTATACTGAATATATGATAAACAACATGGAGATACCTGATCCATTTGCTACATTTGTAGCTAATAAGTACAAGAATACTAGCGGACTTAAGTACGACTTCTTTGCAAGGGAATGGTATCTAAAAACAGCCTGTTGCGGTGAAGAGCTATATGCTCCAAGCAAGAAAATTATTAATAAGATACGTTTATACCATACTAGAAATGAATGCATGGGTGGATACTAATGAATTGTAATAAATGCGGGATGGATAAAGAGAATATTGAGTATTGGGACACTCATCAAACTATGAGTGATTATAAGGTATGGTGTACAAATTGAATAAAAGACTATCAATTTTTGTTAGTATTATATTAACCATATTAGTATTCCAACCAGAGGTTCAGGCTAGACCTAATGAGCCACAGCACTGGTCTGGGAAGGCTAAGCCTTTACCTAAGCCTTCTAAAGTAAAGTTTAACACTACCTCTTGCGAGAGGCTAGACACTGCCGTTAGAGATCAGGCAGATGCCATGGTTTCATATCTAGGCCACAGAACTAAGACTAATAAGGATAAGACTATTAAAGCTACGCAGGAGCTTTCAGGTAGATTCCTATATGAGCAGAAGAAGTTCCCAGAATCAATTAGACCATATATGCGAAAAGTGAGTGAGGCGGCGGTAGAAGAACTCACTCGAATTACTAGAGAAGGCGTACTTACATGGAGTTACTCCATAGATGACGCATATCTAGTATATGTAAAGAAGGTCCAGGAATTGGGTTATGTAGGAAGTAAGTGCCTATAATGTGGTCATGGATACTGGCAGCAATTGGCGTCACAGGCATATTCCTTGTAGGTAAGAAAACCATCTACGGATGGTTAATTCTCCTACTAAATGAATGCATTTGGATCGCCTATGCCATTGTTACTGACCAGTACGGTTTTATAGTCATGGCTTTATCATATGCTGCAGTCTATATTAAATCCTATCTGTCCTGGAGAAAAGATATCACGACGCCCTAACTAGGGCGGTGTGTGAAATAAATAGCAGTATTCCCTATGCTATATACATAATCATATAGAGGCATATAAGCCCATATGAGCCAATTGATCCATATTGAACAAGGAGTAGGTTGCTCCTACTCCTAATATCTCCTTGTAGAGCTATCAGAAGGCCTATAAAGTGGAGTATAGTGGAGCAAAGTGGAGTAATATTACTAAAAGAATATCAATGTTTACCGCGTTGAATCAATATTTATCATTAGTTCCAGTTTCTGCTCATACTATT
>Ga0209191_1000294_pt1 | contig 39699 bp, 43 predicted proteins | sample S_130626_EF_Meta_FD_187320 | JGI IMG/M metagenome (GOLD analysis project Ga0209191, IMG submission 187320) | Freshwater microbial communities from Lake Simoncouche, Canada to study carbon cycling - S_130626_EF_MetaG (SPAdes) (version 2) | ecosystem: Environmental > Aquatic > Freshwater > Lake ...
CGAACCCGGAAGTTAAGCCTCTCAGCGTCGATGGTACTGCAAGGGTGACCTTGTGGGAGAGTAGAACGTCGCCGGACTTCTTTTATAAAAAGGGGCGCTTTAACGAGCGCCCCTTTTTTATTTCTCTATCATTTATTTAGCAAACGTAGATTGGAGCACAACGATGGAAGATAAAAACAAACGTCCATCACGTCCTGCTTCTTCTCGCCCATCAGGGCCAAATAATGCACGCCGGCGTGAAGATTTACCTGCTCGCGGCGGATCATCAAATCGCGCGGGAGCCCCGCGCCAAACGCGTGATGGTTCAGATCCACGTGGTGCGCGTCCAGCACCTATTGATCGTGAACAATCTCGACTTCGTCCGCGAATCTTTGAACCAGATATTCCAGATGAGATCACTGGTGAAGAGTTAGATAAATCTTTACGTGCAGAACTGCTTTCTCTTTCTGCTGAAAATGCAAAAGTTGTAGCTAGACATTTAGCATGTGTAAATTTATATGCCGAAGAAGACCCGCAGCGCGCCCACAAGCACGGTGTTGCAGCTGCCCACCGCGCAGGTCGCTTAGCTGTTGTCCGTGAATCTGCTGGCTATGCCGCATATCGCGCAGGCCACTATGAAATCGCGTTAAAAGAATTACGTGCATCGCATCGAATCTCTGGTGATGTTTCAATGTGGCCAGTAATGGCCGATTGTGAACGTGGCCTTGGAAACCCTCTGAAAGCATTGAATTTGGCTGGTTCTGATGAGGTCAAGCGATTAGCTAAACCTGAAGAAATTGAAATGCGAATCGTTGCATCAGGTGCTCGCCGCGATCTTGGTGAATTTGATGCAGCTGTTGTTACTTTGACGTGCAAAGAGCTCAAGAATGAGCAAGAGGAGTGGGCAGTGCGATTGCGCTATGCCTATGCCGATGCGCTAGAAGCTGCTGGACGCAAAGAAGAGTCGCAGGAGTGGTTTTCAAAGTGTGCAGAAATCGACACCGAAGAAGTTACCGATGCCGCTGAGCGTTGTCTGTAACTAGTTACCCACAGCGCGGCAACCCTTTCTAGAATTTCTGTCAGATGCTCTGGTAATCATCATGCTTCCAATAATGGAAGAGATGAGTTGTGACATGAGTCAGAAAAAAGTAAACAAAAAAGCTGCAGCAATTGAGGTAGAGGAAGAAGATTTCTCACTCAATGATCTGCTTTTGCGAGGTCGTATTTCAGCTGAAGCCTTTGAAAAAGAACTGCCGTCGGGGGATAAGCTCGTTGAGTTTCGCCTCATTGTTTCTAGAGAGCGACGCGATGGTGTTGACACCTTAGATATTGGCGCTTGGAGCGCTAAATCACGGCGGATGGCGTTGAGTTTGAAGCCCGATGAATGGGTAGAAGTATCAGGTGCAGTTCATAGGCGTTTTTGGACTGGTGCTGGTGGACTTGCAAGCCGTTGGCAGGTTGAAGCCGTTGAGATTTCTCGAATTTAGATAGGCTTGTGGCTATGGCCAATGACATCTTTGCAACACTTCGCACATACCTGAGCAAGGTTACCGATGGGGATAAGAACGCCTCAGAGGTAGCCTCCACCGTCAATCAGTGGCTGCGTGAAGGTGGTGAGGCGTTGAAAATTAAAATTGAAGATGAAGTAGAGCGCTCAGTTTCTAAGATGGGTTTTGTAAAGCGTGGAGAGTTCGAAGCCCTTAAAGAGGAAGTTGCACGCTTGAAAATGAATAAGCCGATCAAGAAAGCTGCGCCACCTAAGAAAAAGAGTGTGAAAAAAGCTGCGACTAAGAAAGCGAGCAAAAAATGACAACTAGTTCTGAACATAGCCAAGGTGAGAATTTAGTAGAAGAGGTTCGTAGCGAATTGGTGGAAATCGATTCAATGAATGTTAATGACCATGGTGATCGTTATGAACAGTTGCATCAGAAATTATCGACTGCTCTCTCATCCATTGATGGGTTGTAAGTAGGACACGTGAAGATTCGTCTTGATGCAGAGTTAGTGCGCCGGGAATTAGCCCGTTCGCGCGAGCATGCATCGGATTTGATTGAAGCTCGTTCAGTTTTGGTCAATGGAATACCAGCATCAAAGCCTGCAACTATGGTGGATGCCGAAACATCCATAAAGCTTCACGGAAAGCGCGATGATTTTGTTTCTCGAGGTGGCCACAAATTAGCTGGGGCACTTGATGCATTTACTGGTGTTGTCGTTGAAGGAAAACGATGTCTAGACGCAGGAGCTTCAACTGGTGGTTTTACTGATGTTTTACTGCGCAGGGGAGCCGATCGTGTTGTCGCAGTTGATGTTGGCTACGGGCAATTGGCTTGGGAGCTTCGCCAAGATCCTCGCGTAACAGTTCATGATCGCACCAATATTCGCCACTTAACAGGTGAAGTAATTGGAGATCCAATTGATTTAGTCGTCGCAGATCTTTCCTTCATATCCCTCACCCTGGTTCTGCCAGCTCTAGCTGCAGTATCAAAGCCTGAAGCTGATTTCGTTGTGATGGTCAAACCTCAGTTTGAAGTCGGACGCGAAAAGCTGGGAGCTGGTGGAGTGGTGCGCGATCCAGCTCTTCGAAAAGCTGCTGTAATTGAAGTGGCAGATTCTGCTTATGATGTCGGTCTTGGAACATTAGGCATTGCCGCTAGTCCACTGCCGGGACCCGCCGGAAATGTTGAATATTTCTTGTGGCTACGTCGAGGGGCTCCTGAGATTAATCATGAGGCGTTAGATCAAGCGATAGCGATTGGACCGCAATAAATGAGTGAGCGAAATTTATTACTTGTATGTAATCCTTCGCGCAAGGAAGCAGTCGATGCTGCTACAACTCTTGCCAATGATTTCAAAGCCGGTGGATTTTCTCTCTACACAATCTCTGACGTAGTAATTCCAGGAGTTGTAAAATGTGATGTCTTATCAATGCCACGGCTTGAGGTTGCAGTGGTGTTGGGCGGAGATGGCACAATGTTGCGGGCTGCAGAAGTAACCAGAGAGCAGCAAATTCCATTGCTGGGCGTGAATTTGGGCCATGTTGGATTTTTGGCGGAGGTCGAAAAACCACCACTAGCCGCAATAGTCTCTGCAATAACAAAGCGCGAATATGTCTTAGATTCTCGAATGGTTTTGCAATACACCGTTAAGAGAGACGGTAAAACTGTTTCGCAAGGTTGGGCGCTCAATGAAGTAACAGTTGAACGAGAGCGCTCAACAATGGTTGAGCTCTTTCTTGAAATTGATGGACGTCCAATTTCACGTTGGGGTTGTGATGGTTTGATTTGTTCCACACCAACCGGCTCAACTGCTTATGCTTTTTCTGCCGGTGGACCAGTTGTGTGGCCAGAAGTAGATGCACTTGTTGTGTTGCCTATTTCGGCACATGCCTTGTTTTCACGTCCACTTGTTATTTCTCCTCAATCTGAAATTGTTGTGAAAGTAGAATCCAAAGAAGCAGTCTTATCTGCTGATTCACTGCGCAAATTTGATTTACTCGCTGGAGATCGCGTCGCTATTACCAAGGATTCCCACGTTGTTAAGTTAGCCCACCTAACTAATACGCTCTTTAGCGATCGATTGGTGGCCAAATTCAAACTTCCCGTTGAGGGTTGGCGCGGTGAGTGATCGCACATTTCTAGAAGAAATATCTATCCGCTCTATTGGCGTTATTGAACACTCCACCCTTGAAATTTCCCCGGGTTTAACTGTTTTAACAGGTGAAACCGGTGCAGGAAAGACGATGATTCTGACTGCTCTCAATCTTATTTTGGGTGGAAAGAGTGATAGTTCACTCGTGCGCAAGGGAAGCGAGAGATTAGTTGCCAGTGGCAGCTTTAGTGTCCCTAAGTCTTTGCAGGACTCTTTTGAAGAAAACGGTTTGCAGGTTGAAGATGGACAGTTAATTCTCACACGAACTGTTAATGCAGATGGGAAAAGTAAGGCAACAAGTAATGCGATATCTGTGCCATTGAGTGCGCTAGCTGCGGCAAGTGAGAACTTGGTGGAAGTACACGCCCAAGCCGCTAACTTGAACATGACCAAGGCTGCCAAGCAAAGAGATTTACTGGATCGATTTGGTGGCAAGGAGTTACATAGCGCGTTAGTGAATTATCAAAACGAGCTAGCTAACTATCACGAGCTCAAGTCCCGTATCTCTGCGATGAAGAAAAGTATTGATTCAAGGGATGCTCAGTTAATTGAGTTGCGTGAATTCGCAGCCGTGATGGGCAAGTTGAAATTAGAGCGCGGTGAGCTACAAGAAATCAGCACCGAGATTGGCCGCTTATCTAGCGTTGAGGATTTGCGATTGGCTGCCCAAAACGCCTCGACAGTGATTGAGCAAGAAGAGTCAGGTTCGCTGACAACCCTTGGAATTACCAGAAAATCTTTGGATTCGGTTCGAGCAAAAGATCCACAAATTGAAGAGCTCTATCAAAAGGTGAGTGAAGCGTTTTTCTTAGTAGATGATGCAAAGGGCGTTCTGGCTTCTTATATAGCTAATTTAGAGGCCGATCCAGCTCGCTTAGATTATTTGAACGCTCGAAAAGCTGAGATCAACGCCCTCATTAAAAAATATGGCGGGTCACAATCTGCCGATGAAGAGTTAATCGCACTGATCGAAGGCTATGAAGGCTCAAAAAATGCTATTACTGATCTAGAAGGTGGGGATGAGCGCTTAAAGGAGTTGGAAAATGAACTTGTTGCAATCAAGAAAAAACTGGTAGCAGCGGCGAAATCACTCACAAGTATTCGCACAAAAAACGCAAGCAAGTTGTCTTTAGAAGTAACTAAGGAAATCCAACAACTCTCAATGCCGCACACTTCTTTTCATTGCGAAGTTGAAAGCGCCGACTACAACGCATTGAAGGAATCTGACTTCACAGGTCTAGGTTGTGATGAGATTGCAATGCTGATTCAAGGACATAAGGATGGACCACTTGTTCCACTTGCTAAAGGTGCAAGTGGTGGTGAAATGTCTCGCGTGATGTTGGCACTAGAAGTAGTTCTTGCTGCAACGCATCCAGTTGGAACATATGTATTCGATGAAGTTGATGCTGGAGTTGGGGGAAAGGCTGCAATTGAAGTCGGCCGACGTTTACACGCACTTTCTCAACATGCACAAGTAATTGTCGTAACTCACTTGCCTCAAGTTGCCGCTTGGGCTGATTCACATTTTGTCGTGACGAAGAATTCTGATGGATCGGTTACCGAAAGCAACGTGCGAAAAGTAGACAAAGAGGATCGCATTGAGGAGATTGCCCGCATGCTGGCGGGAATGGAGAGCTCGACAAGCGCGCGTGAACACGCCACCGAACTCCTAGAACTGCCCCTGTCGAAGCGATAGGCAAACCGATGATAGGTTGGTCTCCCATGGGCCAACCTCATGTGACTAAACACTTATTTGTAACTGGCGGAGTCGCCTCTTCACTCGGCAAAGGACTCACCGCCTCATCACTTGGCAGGTTATTAGTAGCCCGCGGCATCCGCGTAACAATGCAAAAGCTCGATCCCTATCTCAACGTGGACCCAGGCACCATGAATCCATTCCAACACGGTGAAGTTTTCGTTACAGATGATGGGGCTGAGACAGATTTAGATATCGGCCACTATGAAAGATTTCTTGATACTAATTTGCACGGATCAGCTAACGTCACAACCGGTCAGGTGTATTCACGAGTTATAGCGCGTGAGCGTCGCGGTGAGTATTTGGGCGAAACTGTTCAAGTTATTCCACACATTACCAATGAGATTAAAGAGCGCATTCGCAAAATGGCAGCCCCTGATATCGACTTAGTTATCACCGAGGTGGGTGGAACTGTTGGAGATATTGAATCTCAACCCTTCCTTGAATCCATTCGTCAGATTCGCCAAGAAGTTGGTCGCGATAATGTTTTCTATTTACACATCTCCCTTGTTCCATACATTGGTCCATCAGGTGAATTAAAGACAAAGCCAACTCAGCACTCAGTTGCAGCCCTTCGTAGTATCGGTATTGCACCAGATGCCATTGTTCTGCGCTCTGATCGCGAAATTCCACTGGGAGTCAAGAAGAAGATTTCACTGATGTGTGACGTTGATTTAGAAGCAGTAGTTGCCGCGATGGATGCACCGTCAATCTATGACATTCCAAAGGTGTTGCACTCAGAAGGCTTGGATTCATACGTTGTGAAACGCCTTGATTTAGGCGGACATGAAGTTGTGTGGGGGGAGTGGGATGCACTTTTACAGAAAGTTCATCACCCTAAGCACCACGTTCGGGTCGGCCTTGTTGGAAAGTACATCGATCTACCAGATGCATACCTTTCAGTTTCAGAAGCGTTGCGCGCTGGCGGCTTTGCAAATGAAGCAAAGATTGAGATTGTTTGGATTCCAAGTGATGAGTGCGAAAGTGCAGAAGGTGCCAAGAAACACTTGAGTGGACTTGATGCCATTGTTGTTCCCGGAGGTTTTGGCATTCGCGGTATCGAAGGAAAAGTTGGTGCACTTAAATTTGCACGAGAGAACAAAATACCAACGTTGGGATTGTGTTTAGGATTGCAGTGCATGGTCATTGAAGCGGCTAGAAACTTAGCTGGTATGAAGGATGCAATTTCAGCAGAGTTTTCAGATTCTGGAACTCCGGTGATTGCAACTATGGATGATCAAAAGCATGTAATTGCAGGAGAAGGTGACATGGGTGGCACGATGCGTCTAGGTCTCTATAAAGCTGATCTGCTTAAAGGCTCTGTTGTTGCTGATACTTATGGTTCTCTAGAAATATCGGAGCGACACCGTCATCGATATGAAGTCAACAATATGTACCGTGATCAGATTTCAAAGGCTGGTTTAGTTTTCTCGGGCATGTTTGCAGAGCGTGATTTGGTGGAGTTTGTGGAACTACCCCGAGAGGTGCATCCTTACTACGTAGGAACACAGGCTCATCCTGAGCTACGTTCACGTCCAACAAAGCCACACCCACTCTTTGTTGGATTGATCAAAGCGGCGGTAGCAGCGAAAGGTAAGTAAATGATCGTTGGAGTACCTAAAGAAATAAAGGTCCACGAATCACGAGTTGCTATCACACCCGAAGGAGTTTCAGAGTTTGTAGCAGCCGGTCATCAAGTAATTATTGAAGCCGGAGCAGGTTTAGGTTCTGCCATCACAGATCAGGATTTCACCTCAGTCGGTGCAACCATTGTTGCTAAAGCAAGTGATGTTTGGGTTGAAGCCGATTTAGTTCTTAAGGTAAAAGAACCAATTGAAAGTGAATATTCACTTCTTCGCAAAGACCAGGTTTTGTTTACGTATTTGCATCTAGCTGCCTCTAAAGCGTGCACAGATGCTCTCGTCTCTAGTAAGACAACTGCCATCGCTTACGAGACTGTTGAAGTCAACGGACAATTACCTTTGCTTGCCCCTATGAGTGAAGTTGCTGGCCGTCTTGCCACGCAAGTTGGCGCAACAGCTCTGCAGAAACCCCACGGCGGCCGCGGAGTCTTGCTAGGCGGAGTACCAGGAGTCGCACCAGGCAAAGTGTTGGTGATTGGTGGAGGCGTAGCTGGACTCAATGCTGCTGTTATTGCAGTGGGAATGGGCGCTGATGTAACAATCATTGATCGCTCTGTCGCACGCCTTCAGTACATAGACACTATTTATGGCGGACGCATTAAGACGTTGACCTCATCCAAACATGCAGTTGAACGAGAAGCTAAGCAGGCAGATCTTGTTATCGGCGCAGTGCTGGTTCATGGAGCAAAAGCTCCAAAGTTGGTTTCAAATGCTTTAGTGGCACAGATGAAGTCAGGATCAGTTCTAGTAGACATTGCTATTGATCAAGGTGGGTGTTTTGAAGATTCGCGTCCAACAACACATGCTGAGCCAACGTATCAAGTGCACAGTTCAGTTTTTTATTGTGTGGCCAATATGCCAGGGGCGGTGCCTGTTGCCAGCACATATGCGCTCACAAATGCGACTTTGCCGTATGCACTATCGATTGCAAATGTTGGCTGGAAGAAAGCTTGCGCAGATGATCGCAACTTAGCTAAGGGTCTAAATGTTCATGATGGGCAGATTTATTATCAAGCTGTAGCCAAGGCGCATGGATATGCAAGCGTTGAACTTTGATTTAGTTTCTACTTCTTTTCTGAATCACCTAACGATTGAACGTGGTTTGTCTGTTCACACAATCGCGGCCTATCGCAGAGATTTGGTAAAATTCGAAAACTTCCTCAACGGTAAAGCATTGGCAGATGTGGAGCCACAGACCATTGCAGATTTTGAAGTTTCTCTCAAAAATGCTCAAGCATCACCCGCAAGCATTAGCCGAATCAATTCAACTCTACGTTCATTTTTCAAACATGCCATGAGTGAATTTGGAATAGCCAATCCAACTTTCGAGATGTCACCAAGTCAGTCAAAGCGCAGACTGCCTAAAGCGCTAACTGTTGAACAGATTATGTCGTTGATAAATGCTGCCTATAGAGAAAGTGAACCTATAACTCTGCGAGATCATGCCATGATTGAGCTTCTATATAGCAGTGGTGCACGAGTTTCCGAACTAGTTGGTATCAATCTTGCCGACATCGCAAGTGCGCAAAGTAGCGATGGTGAGATTACTACGTTGAAATTGCGCGGTAAGGGATCCAAAGAACGCATAGTTCCACTTGGGACTTTCGCCACGAAAGCAATTTCAGATTACTTGATTCGCATACGCCCCATGCTTGCATCAAAGAATTCGAAAACTAACACTGCGCTCTTTCTTAACTCCAGGGGCGCGCGATTAACTCGCCAATCCGCGTGGAATATGGTGATTAGAGCGGCCAAAGATGCAGGAATAGAGGCCCATGTTTCACCCCATGTCTTTAGACACTCCTATGCAACGCATCTGTTAGATGGTGGTGCAGATATTCGTGTGGTCCAAGAATTATTGGGACATGCCTCTGTGACCACAACGCAGATTTATACGCTTATAACTATCGATAAGGTGCGTGAGAGTTATTCGTTGGCTCATCCGCGCGCACGCGGTTAGTAGCTTTTAGAGTCCGCGCAAACGGCGTGCAAGAATACTTTGATCACCCTTAGCTTCTAGATCGGCAATGATGACAGCAATTGATTCGCGCACAATGCGACCACGATCAACTGCAAGTCCAAGATCGCCGCGAAGTTGCAAGCGCGCTTGATCTAATTCAAAGAGTTCATCAGGGGATAGGTAAACTGTGATTTTTTCATCATGGCGCTCACGACCAGATGGTGAGCGATCAACTGTTGTCACACGACGACGTGCAATTGTTCGAACACCTTTTTTACTAGATGGTGCCTTGGGAGTTGCAATGGCAGGTGGCACAAGAGGTGCAGGTGTTTCACTTTGTGCAGGAACGGCGCTTAGCGCTGGGGCAGTAGAACGAAATAGTTCGTCAGCTCCTGGAAGATTAGCTCTGCGTGTCATCGTGCGCCTCCTCGGGCAATAAGTTCTCTAGCAAGACGGCGATAAGAAGCAGCGCCACCAGAGCTAGTTGCATAGGTAGTGATTGGTTCGCCGACGACAGTTGTTTCAGGGAAACGAATTGTCTTGGCAATAATTGTTTCGAACACATCTTCCGGGAACTGCTCGAGAATGCGCTCTAGTACTTGGCGATTGTGTGAAGTTTTCTTGTCATACATTGTTGCCAAAATTCCAATGAGTTTGAGATTTGGATTAAGGAAGTTCTTCACCTTGTCCAAGTTGCCCTTGAGTTCGATAAATCCATGGAGTGCAAAATACTCACATTGCAACGGAACGATAACTTCATCAGCTGCAACAAGTGCGTTGATAGTTAACTGGCCCATTGTTGGTTGGCAGTCAATCAAGATAACGTCGTAGTAATCGCGCAGTGAGCCAAGAGCGCGCTTTAAATATTGTTGCCCACCAATTTCAGCGCCCAGTGTGGTTTCAGCTGTTCCAAGGTCGCGGTTAGCAGGCAGGAAATCAAGGCCTGGCACAGCAGATTTCAAAACGATGGAATCAACATTGGCTGTTGGAGTCATGAGTGCGTAATAAACAGTTTGTTCTAACGGAAGTGAGTGTGCATTAACGCCAAGGCCTAGAGAGAGACCACCTTGAGGATCAAAATCCACCAGCAGAACGCGACGACCCATCTCGGCTAGGGAGGCGCCAAGATTAATAGTTGTAGTTGTTTTGCCGACGCCGCCTTTTTGATTGAAGATCGCTACAACTTTTGCATTTCCATGCTCGGTTATTGGGGCAGGCGTGGGGATACTTTTCGCACTCTTACCAAGAAGAGTCGCAGTAGTTGCTACATCTTCGTTCTTTGTCGATTTAGCGTTCAAGCGTCAAACCTCTTTTCCGTGAAGTGAGCGCGAGCCTACGCGCTACCTAGAACTGGAGCAACTGTGAAGTAGGGTGGCGCCATGGATTTATCACTGGAGGAATCAAAGGATGTTAACGCTGTAGCTGGCGCCTTCTCTGTCCACCTCGATAACTTCGACGGTCCTTTCGACCTGCTGTTGCAGCTTATTTCCCGCCACAAAATGGATATCACTGAGATATCTCTGAGCCTTGTGACCGATGAATTCATAGCCTTTATTAGGGCTCTGGAGGCCTCAGGAGAGGGTTGGCGCTTGGATCAGGCAACCGAATTCCTAGTCGTGGCTGCAACCTTGTTAGATTTGAAAGCGGCGAGATTATTGCCAAGTGGTGAAGTCGATGATGAAGAAGATTTAGCCCTTCTTGAAGCGCGTGACATTCTCTTTGCACGTCTGCTTCAGTACCGAGCTTTCAAAGAGATCGCAGCAACCTTTAGCGAGCGCATCACAACGGCAGATAAGTACTTTCCACGAGTTGTTGCACTTGATCCAACCTTGAGCGCCCTGCTGCCTGAGGTCCTTATTGGCGTTGGGCCACAGCGCTTTGCTGCTATCGCAGAGCGGGTTCTTACTCCTAAAACCTCCCCAGTTGTGAGCGTGGAGCATCTACACCTTGCCCTCGTCAGCGTTGCTGAAGAGTCTCGACTAGTGGTTGAGGCTTTGCGCAGATCGAAGTCTATGAGCTTTAGAAATCTAGTCTCTGATGCTGAAAATACTATGGTGATTGTTGCCCGATTCCTGGCCTTGCTCGATCTTTACCGTCAAGGCGTTTTGCGCTTTGACCAGGTGATCGCCCTGGGAGAGCTGCAGATCTCGTGGACCGGATCTGAGTCTGGGGAAGTAGAAGTCACAGATGAATTTGATATTCCCGTAGTTTTGGAAGATGACGAGTCGACAGAAGGTAGTACCAATGTCTAATGTAGAAGTCGAGCGTTCTATCGAGGCGATCCTGATGGTCGTCGATGAACCTGTTTCAGAGATCATCTTGGCTCAAGTCCTTGAAAGGACCGTCGAAGAGGTTGAAGCAGCACTTGCTCACCTAGCCACCACCTATGACGACCGTGGATTTTCTCTGCGCAAAATCAACGGGGGATGGCGCTTTTATAGCAACCCCGATTACCACGCAGCTGTTGAGAAGTTCGTCCTGGATGGACAGCAAAATCGATTGACCCAGGCTGCCCTTGAGACCCTTTCAGTCATTGCCTACCGCCAACCTGTCTCGCGTGCCCGCGTTTCAGCCATTCGTGGTGTGAATGTGGAAGCGGTTATGAAGACTTTGATCACCAGAGGCCTGGTGGAGGAGTCGGGGATTGAGCACGAGAGCGGCGCGATCCTCTATAAGACTACGAGCTATTTCCTAGAACGCCTGGGACTTAACTCCCTTGAGGATCTACCAGCTTTGGCACCGTACCTGCCAAATCTGGATGGGCTCGATGAAATTCTTGATTCGCTAACGGACTAACCAACGCGCTATCCTTCACTCCTGACTGTCGGGAGGATAGCCATGGGCCAGATGCGCCTTAATAAGATAATTGCTGATGCGGGTATTACCAGCCGCCGTGGTGCAGATGAACTCATTGAATCTGGCCGAGTTTCAGTTGATGGAATCACGATTCGCGAGATGGGGTCAAAATTCGACCCAGATTTAGTTCAAGTCATGGTAGATGGTGAGACAATTACACGTTCTGTGTCTAAGTCTTACTTAGTACTTCATAAACCAAAAGGTGTTTTGTCAACCATGTATGACCCTGATGGCCGCCCATCGCTTAGTGACTTTATTGACCTGCGAAAAGAGCGTCTTTTTCATGTAGGGCGATTGGATAAGGACTCCGAAGGATTGATCCTTTTGACCAATGATGGAGACCTCACATTCCGAGCTACGCATCCCTCCTTTGGCCTGGAGAAGACCTACATCATCGAACATGAAGGAAAACTGCCCACAGGAATCGACAAAATTCTGCTCAAAGGCATCGAATTAGAGGATGGAATGGGTCGTGTTTTGACCTATAAAGAGCTCTCACCAACTTGGTTGGAAGTCTCGATTCATGAGGGCCGATACCACATTATTCGCCGCCTAATGGAGGCAGTCGATGTTCAAGTGCTGCGATTGATACGTACCAACTTCGGCCCGATCTCCTTGGGCGACACCCCTGAAGGGCGATGGAGAAACCTCAATGAAGGGGAATTAACAAATCTACGTAACGTTTTAGGGCTTTAACGACTTTACTATTTATTTACAAAATCGTAAAAAACGTTAAAACTATATATCGATATTAGTACAAGAAATTGACTATTTATCGATATAGCAGATGCTTAGAAGAGGTGTTTCAAAACGATAAATCGATATTAGGAATTACACTGATGGCTGAAAGGCAAAAGACCAGAAAGCAAAAAATTATCGTAAAGCAGTTTTATCGATAAACATTTTTACTGTCATAGAACTATTCAAAATCAAGCGAAAAAGTGACCGAGAAAGGTACCCTTATCCCATGTCGATCAGAGCTATACGTGGCGCCACTCAAGTGAGCGCAAATACCCCTGAGGCCATAGCCACAGGTGTTAAAGAGCTGATCCAGGCGATATTGGATGCCAACACCCTGACTCCCAGTGACGTTGTATCGGTGTTTTTCACTTCGACTCCAGATTTAACTGCAGCCTTCCCGGCTGCTGCGTGCCGTGAAATTGGCTTTGCCTCGGTACCCCTAATCGGCTCTGTAGAGGTTGATGTTCCAGGGGCTTTGGTCATGGTTATTCGCGCAATGCTTCACGTTGAGAGTAACAAGAGCCATGACGAGATTGCTCATATCTATCTACACGGGGCAGTTGCCCTGCGCCGAGATATAGCTCAGTAATGGTGAGCTCGGTTCGAATTGTGGGGGCTGGCCTCATCGGCACCTCCATTGGGTTGGCTCTTGCAGCCAAAAATATCGCAGTTGAGATGATCGACTTAGACAGCCGTAGCCAGGCCTTGGCGCGGGATTTAACAGGAGCAGTCGCAATTTCCGAGCCAGAGCTAATTATTCTGGCTACGCCCCTGAGAGCCCTATCCCAGGTCATTAACGAGCAATATAAACTAAACCCAAACTCTACGTTTATGGATGTTTGTAGCGTAAAAGTTGAACCTCTAGAAAAGGTTAAGGCATCAGCACTCCCTTTGAGGCAATTTGTTGGTACGCACCCAATGGCTGGCCGCGAAGTAGGGGGAGCAGAGTCTGCTCGCGGTGATCTCTTTCTTTCTAGGAGCTGGATTATCACTGCCGATTTAGAGACTGACCCAGAGGCCATATCAAAAGTTAGATGGCTAATTGAACTCCTTGGGGCAACCTGCGTTGAACTAGATGCGCAGTCCCACGATGCTGCCGTTGCTCGGGTCTCTCACCTACCGCAGATAACCGCGACCCTTTTGGCGGGCTCACTTCATGGCGTTACCCCTCAATGGCTGGATTTAGCTGGGGCTGGACTTCGTGACACAACACGAATTGCGGCGTCGGATGAAAATTTGTGGAAAGAAATTATTAATTCAAACTCGAGAGAATTAAAAGGCCTTCTCACTAATCTTTATCAAGAATTAGGCGCAGTGATTGATTCAATTGATGATCAAGAGAAAATTGCTGCCTTTATGCGCAAAGGTCGTGATGGACGAAATTTAATTCCGGGTAAGCACGGCGGAAAAGCACGTGAATACACCTACCTTCCGATCGTTATCGACGACAAACCAGGTCAATTGGGAGCAATCTTTAACGAATGCGCGGCGATGTCAGTAAACGTTGAAGATTTAGCAATTGAGCACTCTCCAGGACAACTCAATGCATTAATCACTTTGGCACTTTCTGCCGATGATGCAGTGAAGTTATTAAATCATCTCTCAGCAATCGGGTGGAACGTTCATCCGGTTCGTAAATAGAAGTAGGCTCATCACATGGGCATAGTCGTAGCAATTGATGGCCCGAGTGGCGCTGGTAAATCAAGTACATCTAAAGCAATCGCAATTCGCGCTGGTTGGAATTATTTGGATACTGGTGCACTTTATCGCGCAGTAACGTGGGTTGCATTAGAAAATAATTGCGTAGAAGCCGCTGAGATACTCAAAGCACTCAAGAGTGCACCAATCAGATTTGTATCTGACCCAAATTCTCCAGATGTTTTTGCAGGTGATACACAGATTACCCATGCGATAAGAGGAACATCTGTAACAGAAAATGTTAGTCGCATTAGTGCGATGCCACAGATCCGTGAGGAACTTCTCGTTATTCAACGCAAAATAATTTCTCATGCACCGCGAGGAATTGTTGTTGAGGGTCGCGACATTGGGACGGTTGTAGTACCTGATGCTGCTCTCAAGATCTATCTAACAGCTGATTTAGATGCTCGTGCATACCGCCGCGAAAATGAAACAGATGATAAGTCTGTCGATGTTAAAAGCTCACTAGAAAATCGCGATTCAATTGATTCCAATCGCACTGTTTCTCCTTTGGCCATGGCATTTGATGCCGTGGAGGTGGATTCTACGAATCTAGATCTTGATGAAACTGTGGAGCGGATTTGGGAACTACTCCGTCAACGCTCACTTCTAGGATTGCCAATAGTGGCTATCTTGGGCCGACCTAATGTTGGTAAATCAACTTTGATTAATCGTTTCTTAGGACGCAGAGAAGCAATTGTTGAAGACACACCAGGTGTTACACGCGATCGCGTTCAGTATGAGTGCGAGTGGGGTGGACGTCGATTCATCATTATGGACACTGGTGGTTGGGAAGCAAAGCCCGATGGAATCTCTGTTCAAGTCAGTGCTGGTGCAGAAATTGCAATGCAAGAAGCTGACGTACTGGCATTTGTTGTTGATGCACAAGTTGGCGCATTAGATGAAGATGACATTTTGGTTCAGCATTTGCGCAAAGCAAAGAAGCCACTAATTTTGATTGGTAATAAAGTCGATGGAGAGCGCGAAGAATCAGAAGCACATGGTTTGTGGTCGTTGGGATTGGGTGAACCGTATTTTGTTTCAGCACTCCATGGCCGTGGCTCCGGAGATTTACTCGACCACATTGTTGCTGAGCTTCCGGAAGTTGGGGGAGCGCAAACACAAGATGGTCATCGCAAGGTTGCACTCATTGGTCGACCAAATGTAGGTAAGTCATCTTTGCTAAACGCTTTAGCTGGTGAGAATCGATCCATCGTTGATGATGTTGCAGGAACAACGAGAGATCCAGTTGATGAGTTGATTGAATTTGGTGGATCGATCTGGAGATTTATCGACACCGCTGGATTAAAAAAGCGAGCTAACCAAGCCTCAGGTACTGATTACTACGCATCCCTAAGGACTGCGACAGCTCTGGAGCGTTGTGAGGTGGCAGTCGTGGTTCTTGATGCCTCAGAGCCAATCACTGAGCAGGATTTGCGAGTCATCACAATGGTGGAAGAAGCTGGAAAAGCCATGGTCATCGTTATGAATAAGTGGGACCTTGTCGATGAAGATCGAAGAGATCAGTTAGACCGAGAGATAGATCGACACCTGGATCAAGTGGAGTGGGCACAACGCGTTAACGTGGCAGCCAAAACTGGTTGGCACCGAGATCGCTTAGCCCCAGCGCTTCGAACCGCACTAGATAGCTGGGAGAAGCGCGTTCCAACAGCCAAACTCAATTCATTCTTGGGCGCACTTATCGGTGCAACCCCGCCTCCGGTTCGCGGTGGAAAGCAGCCAAAGGTTTACTACGCCACCCAGGCTGGAATCGCTCCTCCTAAATTTGTTGTCTTCTCTAATGGCTGGATTGAGGCCTCCTATCGTCGCTTCATCGAGCGCAGATTGCGTGAGGAGTTCTCATTTCCTGGAACGCCGGTTCAAGTGGCAATCAGGGTTAAAGAGCGCGAGTAAGGGATGAATGCCTCACTCTTATCAGTTCCGAATGCTTTAACTTTTCTACGCTTTCTGGGTATCCCACTTTTTGTTTATCTCACTCTTTCTATTCAGGCAGATGGTTGGGCCATTGTGGTTTTAGCCATCGGGGGAGCTACAGATTATTTCGATGGCAAGTTAGCTAGAGCATGGAATCAAACGTCTCGCTTTGGAGAGTTAGCAGATCCGGCAATTGATCGCCTTTACATATTCACGATTCTCATTGTTTTCCTCATCCGCGACATCGTTCCTGCTTGGATAATCTTTCTCCTCATTGCCCGTGATGTAGTCCTTGCTGTAATCACCTTGATGATGAAGTCAAAAGGGTTGGCGCCATTTACAGTTACCTATCTTGGTAAGGCTGCCACCTTTAACCTTATGTATGCCTTCCCATTTCTACTTTTGGCTAAAGCTGACACATCATTGGGCACAATCGCCTTTATTCTGGGGTGGAGTTTTGCCATCTGGGGGATTGCCCTCTACATTGCTACAGGTATAAGTTACGGACGCGAAGGTTTTTCGCAAATGAGAGGAACACGTGTCATCAATTCCTGAAGGTTTGCAGTACACCAAAGAGCATGAGTGGGTAAGTTCAACTGGAAATCTCTACACGATGGGAATTACCGATTTTGCACAAGGTGCACTCGGTGACATTGTCTATGTTCAGCTGCCTAAAGTTGGAGAAACATTAACTGCCGGCAAAGTATGTGGTGAAATTGAATCCACAAAATCAGTATCTGAGATTTTTGCAGCCGTGAGCGGTGTTGTAAGTGAAATTAATGCCGCCCTGTCCCAAACCCCAGAGCTAGTCAACAGTGATCCCTATGGTGCTGGCTGGTTGGTCAAGGTAGAGGTCTCGGCGGCGCCATCTGACCTGCTCGATGCTGCCGGTTACGGCCAAATTATGGCTTGACCAAAGTCTCTCACCCCTTTAGTGTCAGCCTCAGGTTGACGGTGAAGGAGGAGAGAAAAGTGAAGGCAGAACAAAGGCCCAGCGAACTCACCACCACTTTGCACCTAGGTCTGCGCACGGCCAGTGATTCCCCAGCTGGAGCCCTTGATGAGTTCCTAGCCACGGTTGCAGCCTCAGATCGCAGCATTATCGAAGAAATCGCACAGTCAGAAGAAAAAGCGATGCTGATTATCAATCGAGGATCCAATCTTGGCTCCAGATTTTTGATTACAACGCAAGGTGCAAGTATTGGCCGTTCATCTTCAAGTGATGTCTTCTTAGATGATGTGACAGTTTCAAGGTCCCACGCAAAGATTGAAAGCACTTCTTCAGGCTTTACTCTCAAAGATAGTGGTTCCTTAAATGGTACTTACGTCAACAACTCTTCAGTAGCAGAACATGTTTTACATTCCGGAGATCAGATTCAAATAGGCAAGTTCCATCTGCTCTTTGTTTCTGGCAGAAAATAATTAGGGGAGAATTACAATGGCAGTTCCAGCTCGCGCGTATCTGAGTATCGGTGAAGTTCTTAATAGACTTCGCCCAGATTTCGCAGATATAACAATCTCTAAGATTCGCTTTCTGGAATCTGAAGGTTTGATTGAGCCGCAGCGAACTCCATCGGGCTATCGCAAATTTACAACATCGGATTTAGAACGTTTGCGCTATGTCCTACTTGCCCAGCGTGATCAATACCTGCCACTGAAAGTAATCAAAGATAATTTAGATGCGATAGATCGCGGCCTTGTCCCTGCTGCTACTGGATCTGTACCGAGTCCACGTCCAACTCTTGGTCTTGCAACCATTGATGGAGAAATGGCACCAAGCACATTTGGTGAAGTCTCCGAGATGCGCCTTTCCCGTGATGAACTCTTAAAGAACTCAGGATTGAAGGAAGACCAGCTCGTTGAATTAGAGGGATATGGATTAATCACTATTCGTGGGCGTCACTATGACGGTGATGCATTAGCTATTGCTAAGGCTGTGACAGAGATGGCTGGCTTTGGCATTGAAGCTCGACACTTGCGCTCTTTCAAATCAGCAGCTGATCGTGAAATCGGATTGATTGAACAAGTCATCACACCTTTGACTAGACAAAAGGGCGCCGACTCAAAGGCGCGTGCTGAAGAAGTTCAAAAGGAGATCGCCTCTTTATCTATCCGTCTGCACGCAGCACTTGTTCGCGGCGGACTTCATCGCCTTCGTTCATAACCAATGATGATTTCCATGGAGGTCATCGGCGTTAGAGTCGAAATGCCTTCTAACCAGCCCATCGTCTTGCTAAAAGAAATTGATGGATCGCGCTTTCTGCCAATCTGGGTCGGAGCCGTTGAAGCCACGGCTATCGCTTTTGCTCAGCAGGGGGTTCAACCACCAAGACCGCTGACACATGATCTCACTCAGATTATTGTTGAAGAACTTGATGCCACATTGACCGCGGTCCACGTGACCCATATCGATGAAGGTGTCTTTTATGCCAACCTCATTGTTCGAGATAGTTCTGACAATACCCACACCATCTCCGCTAGGCCTTCAGATGCCATTGCACTAGCCCTTAGGGCCGCTGCCAATATTTTGGCCAGCTCTGAACTCCTCGATGAGATAGGAATTGAGATCCCGAGCGAGGGAGCTCCAGGGGATGAGAACCAGGAAGTTGAGCGCTTCAGGGAGTTTCTGGATCAAATAAACCCTGAGGATTTTGCGGGCTAGGGGCCCAAACCCTCAATCTCAAGTAGAGGTTTCGACCGTGTCGGTCATTGAAGGCAGGGCCTTGCTGCCCTAGATTTACATCACTCCCCAAGAGAAACGAGTTTCCCCGTGACTTCCCAGGAACTAGAAATTGGCTACCGAGGCGCTACTGCATGTTCTGCCGCCGGTATTACATACCGCCAGTTAGATTATTGGGCACGCACAGGCCTAGTTGAACCAAGCATCAGAACTGCAAGTGGTTCAGGAACTCAACGCCTGTATGGGTTTAGAGACATTCTCGTATTAAAAATTGTTAAGCGCCTGTTGGATGCAGGCGTATCACTTCAAAATATTCGCACGGCCGTTGATCACTTGCGCAGCAGGGGAGTGACAGAGCTTGAGAGCATGACGCTCATGAGCGATGGCGCCTCTATTTATGAGTGTGCAAGTCCTGATGAGATCATCGACCTACTAGCTGGTGGCCAAGGAGTCTTTGGAATCGCAGTTGGAAAAGTTTGGCATGAGGTTGAGGGTTCTCTCTCACTATTGCAAGGTGAAGTCAGTGGTCAAAGCGTGGGTGTCGAATCTAACGATGAACTTTCTCTACGTCGCAAGAGCAAAGGCGCTTAAAAAGACATAGTCTTAACTCATACGGGCCGCTACAGGCCAGTATGGGTAGGGGATGTTGGTTCATGGTTGATTACGACGCATTTTCACGTCGACACATAGGTCCTTCAGAGGACCAGGCACAAACTATGTTAATGGAACTGGGTTACTCATCGATGGCAGATTTCATTGCCGATGTTGTTCCACAAAACATTGCCATCACAAAGAAATTGAGTGAAACATTACCTACTGCTCTAAATGAAGTCGATGTTATTGCAGAACTTCGCGCACTAGCTGATAAGAATGATGTTTATAGAAATGTGATTGGCACCGGATATTACGGAACTATTACGCCACCGGTCATCCTTCGCAATGTGTTGGAAAATCCAGCTTGGTATACCGCTTATACGCCTTATCAGCCAGAGATTTCACAGGGAAGGTTAGAAGCCCTATTTGCTTTTCAAACTGCAGTTTGCGACTTAACGGCTCTGTCCATTGCAAATGCATCTATGTTGGATGAGGGCACAGCAGCAGCAGAGGCTATGACCTTAGCCCGCCGTGTTTATAAGGGCAGTGATGACGCAGTTTTTCTCATTGATATCAACGTTCATCCTCAAACAATTGCTGTTGTGCAAACACGTGCTAAACCACAAGGCATTAACGTTGAAGTAGTGGATCTCGAAAAAGTTTCAGCACACGGTGAAGTCTTTGGTGCACTTGTTCAATACCCCAACACCCGCGGTGAGATTATTGATTACAGTGAATTGGCCACATGGGTTCATGCAAAAGAAGGATTGCTTATTGCCGCTACAGATTTACTTGCATTGACGCTATTGACTCCACCAGGGGAGTGGGGCGCCGACATTTCAGTTGGGTCTGCCCAACGCTTTGGAGTGCCAATGGGCTTTGGTGGACCACACGCTGGTTTCATGTCAGTTCGCGAAGGTTTAGAGCGATCATTGCCTGGACGTTTAATCGGACAAAGCGTTGATTCTCACGGAAATCCAGCTTTTCGATTAGCACTGCAGACTCGTGAGCAACATATTCGTCGTGATAAAGCAACTAGCAATATCTGCACAGCCCAAGTTCTCCTAGCCGTGATGAGTGCCTTCTATGCCATGTGGCACGGACCAGCGGGACTAAAAACAATTGCAACTCGTGTTAATAGACAAACACAACAACTAGCTAGTTCAGTTACTGCCTCCGGGCACAGAGTTGTACATGCAAAGTATTTTGATACTTTGGTGATTCAAGTTAAGGATGCTGCAGATCTGCATAAGAAGGCAGAAAATAAGAAAATTAACTTGAAGAGAATTGATGCAACCCATGTTGGTGTTTCCTTAGATGAAACTACCGATGCAAAAATGTTCAAGGATCTATGTGAGATCTTTGGCGGTGGGGCAGTAGGAGTTGTCGCTACATCGGTTCCAGAGGCTTCTATACGAGCTTCTACATACTTGCGTCATCCAATTTTTAACACAATGCGCTCTGAAACATCAATGCTTCGCTATTTGCGCACACTTGCTGATCGCGATTTAGCCTTAGATCGCACCATGATTCCTTTGGGTTCTTGCACAATGAAACTCAATGCTACGACTGAAATGGAGGCAGTGACCTGGCCTGAATTCTCATCCCTGCACCCATTTGCACCGGCCAAGCAGAACGCAGGATCTCGCGAACTCATTGCACAGCTCTCGGACTGGCTGATCAAAATCACCGGCTATGACGCAGTTTCACTGCAACCAAATGCGGGAAGCCAGGGGGAGTTCGCTGGTTTGTTAGCTATTCGTAATTATCATGATTCGCGTGGGGATCAAGGACGCACCATCTGTTTGATTCCATCTTCAGCCCATGGCACTAATGCAGCCAGCGCAGTTATGGCTGGCATGAAGGTGGTCGTAATTGAATGCGATGAGCATGGAAACGTCAGTATTGAGGATCTAAAGGCGAAAATTGCAGAGTATTCAACCTCCTTGGCGGCGATCATGGTTACTTATCCATCCACGCATGGAGTTTTTGAATCAGCTATTACTGAACTCTGTGGACTGGTTCATGATGCGGGTGGTCAGGTTTATGTTGATGGAGCAAACCTGAATGCATTGGTTGGTTTAGCCCAACCAGGTAAATTTGGTGCAGATGTTTCTCATCTGAATTTACATAAAACCTTTTGCATTCCACATGGTGGCGGGGGACCAGGTGTTGGACCGGTTATCTCTCGTTCACATTTAGCCCCATTTTTGCCCAATCACCCATTAGATGAATTAGCTGGACCTGCAACTGGTCCAGGGCCAATTAGCGCAGCGCCGTTTGGTTCTGCAAGTATCTTGCCGATTTCTTGGGCCTACATCCGCATGATGGGTGGGGAAGGGTTGACTCTTGCAACATCTATTGCCATTTTGTCTGCTAACTACATGGCCTCTAAATTAAATCCAATGTTTCCAGTTCTCTATACAGGAGAGCATGGCCGTGTGGCACATGAATGCATTTTGGATTTGCGTGAAATTACTAAAGTCAGTGGCGTGACTGTAGATGACATTGCAAAGCGTTTAATGGATTATGGATTCCACGCACCAACAATGAGTTTTCCTGTAGCCGGAACCTTCATGATTGAGCCGACTGAAAGTGAAGATATAGCTGAAATAGATCGCTTCATTGCAGCGATGACTGCGATACATGGCGAGATCATGGACATCATGGATGGCAAGATTTCGGTGGAGGAGTCGGCATTGCGCCATGCTCCACACACCATAGAAAGTGTTCTCACGCCTAATTGGGAGCGCTCATATCCACGCGAACTAGGCGGACTTCCATCAGTGCGCAATGGTCTTGTGCGCGGTGAAATCATCGGAATGCAGGGCAAGTACTGGCCAACAGTGGGCCGCATCGATGGTGCTCACGGGGATAGGAACTTAATCTGTTCATGCCCGCCGATATCTGAATTCGCTTAACTTTACATAATGTAACTTATCGGCGGTAAATATACCCACCACGAGCAACTAAAAGAAGCCAGATGAGCGTGATTACTAAGGCCCAATCCCCATATCGATCCCTTGGTGATGTGCTCGAAATTAGATCAACTTCGGCGTAAAGATGTTCAGCCGTTCCCATTGCAGTCTTTTGAATAACTTCACCGTTGTAATCAATAACTGCCGAATATCCAGTTGTCGAGACCGAAAGAACATTTCGAGAATGTTCAATTGCTCTAATCCGGGTTATTTGGAGTTGTTGGGCACTTTCTGGCGAATCTCCAAAGGTTGCACTATTTGTTTGCACGGCCAAAACATTCGATGATTGAGCCCCATCATGCAGAATCTGATCATCGAGTAACTCATAGCAAATAATTGGCGCGATCTTTACAGCTCCGATGGTGAATATTTTCGATCCATCTCCGGCGCTAAAGTCACGGACATCATCAACTAAGGGCGAGAGTTTGGAAGCTAGTGAGCGCAATGGAATGTATTCACCAAAAGGAGTTAGATGTTGTTTCACATAGACATTCTGCTCCCCTTTTGTCCATAATATTGATGTATTGAGAATTTCCTTTGCTCTACTAACAATTGCACCAACTATCAAAGGTGTTGTAAAAGTATTTAACGTTTCAAAAACCTCTGTATTCCTAAAAGGATCGACATCTACCGAATTTTCAGGCCAGAGAATAAAATCGACTTTCTCATCCTCTCCCAATGCTTTTTTAGTCTCTTCCACATGATTATTGAAAACTTCTTTAGCTCTTGAATTGAAATCTAAACCTAATTGTGGAACATTTCCTTGAACAAGCAAGGCTTTCGTTGTTCCGGTTACTTCCACATTCAATGGGATGAGAATCAGTGTTATAGGAAGAAGAATGAGAATCTTCATATTCTTTTGCAACGCATGATAAATCGAGAATCCAATTAGGACAGTAATTGCTGAAAGGGCGACCGCTCCCCCATGAGCTGCAATCTTTGCATAAGGCGCATCAGCTTGTGAGTAAGCAATTCTTGCCCAACCAAAACCTTGGAAGGGAAAACGATTTCGTATCTCTTCTAAAACAATGAAAATCACCGGGAAATATGAGATACCTAGGCGTTTAACTGCTACTAAGGGCAGATAAAAGAGCGTTAAACCGGTTGCCAAGATGATCCATGGCAGAGAACCAACATAAATACTGGTCCAATGCAGCAATACGAGATTGAATGTAAGGGCAAATGCTATGACGCTAAAATATTTGCGCTCACTTGCTTCCAATGCATACATCGCCAAGGCAATAGCTATTGGGGCTAGCCACCATAGGGCAATCGGTTCGAATGCGGCGCTGAGAAGTAAGCCACTCAGAGCGCAAAGAAGAAGATTTACCAACCTAATGCACTGATCAAACGATCAACGCTGGCACCTAATCCGTAGCGCTCCTTGAATTGATAAATCTCTGATAAATCCTTAGGTGCTTTAGGCATTGATAAATCAACTTGAGGTAACGGTGCATTACGGGCAACCTGAACCACTGTCGGGGCTATCTTGAGGTAATTAGCTCCAGCAATGATTTTCTTGGCTAACGCTGCCGGGAGAGAATCATGTGCAGCGTGGGCCCCTACCAGCGCATCATCAACGTTTGCGAAATTGTTGGCAATTAATGCCGCACCTTTTTCTCCGATGCCTCTAACACCAGGCAAACCATCAGAAGGGTCTCCACGAAACATGGCAAATAGAGCATAACGATCGCCAGGAATTCCGTACTTATTTGCAACATATGTCGAATCCACGAGATCATGTTGTGAAATACCTTTAGCAAGATAAACAACCTTTATATCTCGTTTGTCATCGACCATCTGAAAAAGATCCCGATCTCCAGTAACGATACGAGTGGGACCCTTTTCATTTTCAGCATATGTCGCCATGACATCGTCTGCCTCGTAATCATCAACTCCAACTACTGGAATACCAAATAGATCTAGAAGATCCAAGAGAATTGGAATCTGTGGCGTGAGAGTCTCTGGCTCTTCTTCTTTATCGCCCTCCTCCTCTAAACGATTAGCTTTATAGTCAGGAAACAGCTCGACTCTCCAGCTAGGACGCCAGTCCCCGTCAAGACATGCAACCAATCGCTTAGGTTTATAGACAGTTATTAACCTTGCTGTCATGTCAACATACCCTCGAATAGCATTCACTGGAGTTCCATCGGGAGCGCTAAGAGTGTCGGGCATTCCATAATAAGCGCGATACCAAAGGGATGCGCTATCAAGAAGCATTAATGTCATAGATCTCCCATAAGGAAAGCAACCACTCCCCTGTCGATGCGCTTAACTGCATCCTTGCATACTGGGCGAAGTTTTTCGCTTGCGGCTGCAATTTGATTAAGCAAATCTGATAATTGCTTTGTAGAGCGAACGAAATCTCCCACTGACATGTCTGTTCCCTTAAGAACATTTTGCAAAGAATTTCCATTAGCCCAGCGATATGAGACCAAGCAAAAACCGGCGTCTGGTTGACGCTGAGTCTTTACGCCATATTCTGTTTCAAGCTCTTCAAGTTCTGCCCAAATTGAAATAACATCTGCAAGGGCGCTTGAAACGCGAGGACTTGGCATTTTGGGAGCGACATTGTCAGCGTTGCGAGATTCAAAAATCATTGTAGAAACAACTGATAGCAACTCTGGAGCGTTAAGTTCGTCGAGAATTCCGCGGCGTATGGCTTCTGTTAAAAGCAGATCAGACTCTGCATATATTTTGGTGAGTATCTTTCCTTGCGTAGTCGGCTTCTCTCCCTCGATATATCCCAGGTGAGTCAAAACCTGGCAAATTTGATCAAAAGTTTTTGCAATAACATGGGTGCGACTTTGCACTCGTGTGCGTAAGCCGTCGTTTTCACGGTTAAGACGTCCGGCCTTTTCAGCAAATCGTGAATGATCTTCACGTTGGGCACATGAATGGCAACTGTGATTTCTCAATCCTTTTCGTAAATCTGTTAGATCTGCCTCTAGACGCGCACGCTGTCTATTATCAAAAGTTTTCTTGTGATCACGTTTTGAAAGCAGTGATTCAACTTCTTTGATCTCACGACGAATTCCTGCATAATCAAGAAAATCTCCTAAGTGACAAACCGCTTGCGAAAAAAGCTCCTCAATCGCACTTTCGTTTTTTGCAATTTGTCGCGATAAACCAACTACTGCTCGATCTGCTTGAAACTGTGCAAAAGATGACTCTAAAGAACGACGTGCGCGTTCACGACCGAATCTGGCTATGAGGTTGATTGACATGTTGTATGTGGGTGCAAAAGAAGAACGAAGTGGATAGGTACGAGTTGAAGCCAAGCCCGCGGCCGATGCCGAATCAACTGTAGGAGACCACTGAATAACTGCATTTCCTTCGATATCAATTCCACGGCGGCCAGCACGCCCGGTTAACTGCGTGTACTCCCCGGGTGTTATTGGAACGTGAGATTCGCCGTTGTATTTGATCAATTTTTCCAGAACTACTGTTCTAGCTGGCATATTAATTCCGAGGGCAAGAGTTTCCGTAGCAAAGACTGCCTTGATGAGACCTTTTTGAAATAGCTCTTCAACAGCAGATTTGAAACTAGGCAAGAGTCCTGCATGATGAGCCGCTATCCCTCGCTCTAGTGCGGTGAGCCAATCATCAAAACCTAAAACTTCTAGATCTTCTTCTGCAATATTTTGTGTGTATTTAAGGGCTGTAGCACGAATTTCTTCTCGCTCTTGTGTCGAGGTTAAACGTAACCCCGCATGTAGACATTGCTTAACCGCTGCATCACAGCCCACTCTTGAAAAAATAAAGGTGATTGCAGGCAACAAATTCTGATTGGCTAGCTTTTCAATAATGTCAGCCCGCGATAAGCGATCTTGAGCCTCATTGAATCTTCCTCGACGATGCCTACTTATAGCCGCCTTGCGTACCGCTTCTCGTTCTCGCTGCAAAATTTCTGGATTGATCTGTCCTGGTTTTTCAAAAAGATCTAGGAGGCGATTCCCAATAAGAACATGTTGGTAGAGCGGAATTGGGCGAATCTCACTGACGATGACTTGTGTGTTGCCACGAACTTCTCCCAGCCATTCTCCAAACTCTTCAGCGTTAGAAACTGTCGCCGAGAGTGAGATGACCTGGACGCTTTCCATTAAGTGAATTAGCACTTCCTCCCAAACGGCGCCACGGAACTTGTCGGCTAGGTAGTGAACTTCATCCATCACCACATATCCCAAATTGGTTAAAGTATTTGAACCTGCATAGAGCATATTTCGCAAGACTTCGGTAGTCATAACGAGAACATCTGCATCGCCATTAATACTGGTATCACCGGTGAGCAACCCGACTCGATCTTCGCCAAACATCGCTACAAACTCTGAATACTTCTGATTTGAAAGGGCTTTGATTGGCGTTGTGTAGAAACACTTCTTACCCAATTTAAGTGCAAGGTGGGCGGCAAATTCACCAACGACCGTCTTGCCAGCACCTGTGGGAGCAGCGACTAGAACACCACTCCCCTCTTCCACGGCATGACATGCTGCTACCTGAAAGGGATCAAATTCGAAATCAAAGCTCTGAACAAAGGCCGTAGTTTCTTTGTATTGATTACGAACTTTGGCGGCGGCAAATTTCTCGGCTGGTGTTGTCATGGCAACCACGTCAGGAGAGCGCCGGGCATGCATTGGGCGTGCACTGGCAGTTGTCCTACTCGCTCACCATCTGCGTAAGCAACCGCATCGGCCGTGATGCTGACGTTTTTACTGCGTACGATCTCAACTGCAGGATGAGTGATGTGCGTTCCTTTGAAAACACGGGGAAATACTTTTATGAACTCCAATTTTGAAACCGGATGCAGAACCATCACATCGAAGTAGCCATCTGTAATCTCAGCCTGTGGGCAAACCAGCATTCCACCTCCGTATGAGCATCCGTTGGAAACTGCAATCAACATGGCTTGAGTAGAGATTGTTCGGTCATCAAGGACAATCTCATAATGACGCGGTATAAAACGTGGTAATTCAATAGCAATTGCAACGTTGTATTTGTTTGGACCCTTGGGCCAAGACATCGTGTTTGCCTTTTCATTAACTACTGAATCAAAGCCTGAGGACAAAATAGCCCCGAACCATTCACCATCTACTAGTCCAAGATCCACAGATCGCGGCTTCTTAGATAATATCGATTCGAGAATGGCATCTACATCATCTAACGACCATCCCAATGTTCGAACAAAGTCATTGCCTGTTCCCGCTGGAATTAGAGCAAGAGGAACCTGCGCAGGGGTAATTTTTTGCAGAACTAAGTGAAATAGTCCATCACCACCAACTGCAATAACACCACTGCAATCTGGAAAACGATCTAAGAATCGTTGTAACAATTCTGTTTGATCTATCTCGTTGCGCCCGATGATAATTTCATAGCTCACACCATGGCTATTGAGATACCCAGCAACGTGCGTTCCCATTTGGGCGCCTTTACCTTGGCCTGAAACCGGATTAATAACTAAGGCCCACATGATTCAAACTCCTATTCGCTTATAGGAGCAGGTGCATCGATCGCAGTGGATTGAGTTTGAATTTCTCCAGAGCGCCTATCGCGACGTTTATCAACTAATAGAGCTATGCCACCAGCCATGAAGTAGAGCATGACGAGTGGAACAGCTAAGAGAGCCATGGTCAATGGATCAGCTGTTGGCGTGAAAGCGGCCGTGAAGAGGACGATGCAAAACACCCAAATTCTCCAAGGTCTCAAAATTGTTTGACCTCGTAGGAAGCCAATGAGGTTGAAGGTTATGAGGAAAATTGGCAGTTCAAACGCTAAACCGAAAAGTAAAATGATTCGCATAACGAAATCAAGATAATCATCAAATTTCACGAGGTTAGATAACGCATTTGGGGTGAAACCAAAAAGCACTTTTATAGCGATCGGCAGAATCAAATATCCTAATGTTGCTCCGGCTGCAAAAAAGGGAGTGGCTGAAACCAAAAAAAGAACTGAATTTCGCTTCTCTTTGCGATGTAGTCCTGGCGCGATGAATGCCCAAAGTTGATAAAGCCAGATTGGGGCGGCAACAATGACACCTGTAAGAAGAGCAACTTTGATTTGCAGGTTAAGTGGACCCAGTACCCCACTGATATACAAGGCGCCACAATGAGTGTCACCATTTCGTTGGGCCTCTGCTAAATCGCAAACTGGCAACGCTAGCGTCGTGATAATTGAGTTATAGAAATACCAACCAAAACCCGAGGCTAAGAGAATCGCGACAGATGCGCGAACTACTCTCTTACGAAGTTCTCGTAAATGATCTAGTAATGGCATCCGTGCGTCTTGAGAAGACGCCATCAGAATTTACTTGTCTGAAGGGGTTTCGCCGTCAGCCTTCTTTTCTTCGGCTGTCATTTCCTTCATTTCGCTCTTGAATATCCGCATTGAGCGACCAAGTGAGCGAGCAGAATCAGGAAGACGCTTTGCGCCAAAGAGAACAAGGACAACGATAAGAAGAATCAAAATATGGCTAGGTTCACGTAAGAACATGGCAAACTCCCTGCAGTTAGAAGTACTTAAGCGGCAAGGCTACCCCAGAGGCCTGAAAAATGGCTAGGCGGGTTAGTGAGCCTGATAACGATCGAGTATCAGTTGGGCCTTTTCGGCTATTTCAAGCCCTAAATCGCTAGGTTCGAGCAGTCGGGCACTTGCCGATGAGGCGAAAACACTACGGATAATCCATTGGCGCGAAAAGGAGTGAATCTGCAACGCCACATCTAAAGGGGCATCATCTAGATCAAATCGCTCTTTCATTAATCGAGCTCTGGAGTTAATGGTGATCTGTGCATTCAGTTCACTCTTTTGATTAGGAACCTCTAAGGGAATGTGGGCTGCATCTTCGCTACTAACTCTGAGAGTCTGAATCCTATCTAAACGAAAAACTCTAAATGCAGATGCACTGTGACAATAGGCAAAGAGATATTCAATGCCATCCTCTATTCGCAGCTCTAAAGGAACAATACGCCTTTGTGTAACTCTGTCAGTATACAAAGAATGGTATGAAATTTCGAGAAGTTTTCGCTCAGCTAAACCTTGCTCGATTTCAGCACGGATAGTGCCGGAGACAGGGTCGCTTGCTCTAAATGTTGCAGTGAGTCCAACCTTCTCACTCAAACGTTGGGACAGCTTTTCAATGCTTGCGGCAATATCGTTATTATCTGGTAGTGACTCTCGAACAATATCTAAGCCGAGCAAGAGTGAGATTACTTCTTCTGTACTGAGTGCCCTCGCAGACTTAAGCGTAGGAGCATTACGGATGGTGACAAAGCCTGACTCAAAAGATAGATCCATTAGTTCTAGGGCGGTATATCCAGGCAGACCACACATCCATAGCGTTGTCAGATCAGCGCTCATTTGAGAGGTAGTAACGTTGAAAGCTTTGGCTAATTCATTTATAGAGATGCCTTGATGTGCACTAATGAATGGAACGAGTGCAAGTAAACGCTCGGTGTGAACAATGGGAGCAGGTCTAGTTTTGGCCATGAGCCACCACCAATTTGCGGAGAACTTCTACGATAAAATCGCGAAGCTCTTGCGGCTCGATAACGTGAACATCATCTAGATGCCACAGCAATGAATCTACGAAAACACCTGAATCAGAGTAACTAAGAGTTATTTGATCCCACTCCCCTTTATCGATCAAGCTCAATGCCGACTTTCGCAGCGAAAGTGCCTTGTCTTTTCTGATATCTAAAACCGCAATTTGTGATTCGGTTGCATCTTCTAGGTGAGAGAAGAGATCAAATCCAGCAGGAATCTCAAATACTTCACTCTTTTTTCCAACGAGAATTTCACCCTCCACGCGATCTAGACGAAATGTTCGGACAGCCCCTTTCTCACTATCAAAGCCAGCGAAATACCAATGACCATCACGTGAAGCCAAAGCATATGGATTTACGAAACGCTTCTGACTTTCCAAATCCTTTGATAGATAAGTGAAAGTAATAGCTGACTTTGCGGTGATAGCTTCCAAGACATTTACTAACTCATTAGTGGAGCTGGCCATTCGTGGGGCTAACATCGGAATCGAATCGATATCTGAGTCGATTCCAATGGACTTAAGTTTTAGTAATGCAGAGTGAGCAACTGAATTAAGAGCCTGACCGTTCCACGCTTGTGCTGCTAGCGAGAGTAAAGCAAGCTCAGAACCCGAGATTTCACCAAGATTTAGAGCATAATTCTCGGGTTTGATTCGATAACCAGCTTCATCGTTGAATATGGGATCAAAACCACCAACTTCAATTTCAATTCCTAAAGAGCGTAAATCATCTTTGTCTCGCTCAAACATTCGCTCTTTTGATTCATCATTGCCTTCATAACCTTCAATACTTCGAAATATTTCATTCTTGGTCAGATAACGGCGGGTAGCTAGCATTGCAATTGTTAGATTTACTAAACGCTCACTCTTCCGCGACACCGTAAGCACCCTTTGATGGTCTGCGACGACGAGCTAATACCTCAACCCCGGGTGCCATACGGCGGCTTTGAATTAAGAATCCCGTATGCCCAATCATTCTTTGCTGCGGCCGTACAGCCAAACCTTCGTGGTGCCAGCCTCGAACAAGGGTTTCACTGCTCTCTGGTTCCGTGAAACGACCATCTTCCTTTATCGCCTCAGCTGTTGCAGATAATTGTGTCGTTGTTGCTACATAAGACATAAAGACACCGCCTGGACGCAATGCGCGAGCGGCGATATCAACACACTCCCAAGGCGCCAACATATCCAAAATAACTCGATCAAATTCACTCTCAAAACTCTGATCCTGTAAATCGCCAACATCTAATTTCCAATTGGCAGGCGGGGCTTCAAAATATGCATCCACATTAGAACGGGCGTTTTCAGCAAAGTCAGCTCGGCGCTCAACTGAGTGGACGTATCCCTTTTCACCAACAGCTCGAAGTAGTGAAATGGTTAGCGCGCCACTACCAACACCGGCCTCAAGTACACGCGCACCCGGGTAAATATCTGCCAACCCAACAATCATTGCGGCATCTTTTGGATAAACAATGGTGGCACCGCGTGGCATTGTTAACACATAGTCTGCCAAGAGTGGTTTAAATGCTGTGAATTTCAAACCAGCAGTGGTGCTAACAACTGAACCCTCAGGCAGTCCGATCAGATCATCGTGAGTAATCCAGCCTTTGTGGGTGTGCCATTCCTTCCCTGGAACGATCGTAAAACTGTAGAGCTTTCCTTTGGGGTCGGTAAGCTGAATGCGATCGCCCGCTGCGAAAAAACCTTGATTCGACACGGGAGCATCTTAGGTCAAATAAGTGAACCAAGTGCGGGTATGTTGCCGTACGTGAGTAACCAGCGACTGCGCCTATCCCCTAGTCGGGTGAGCGAGTTTGAGAACTGCCCTCAACTCTATAAATACCGCGTCATCGATCAACTACCGCAACCACCTTCCCTGGATGCAGAGCGCGGAACATTAGTCCACACAATTTTGCACGATCTCTTTGAAAATGCGCCAGCCGATAGAACACCACAAAGTGCAATTGAACTTTTACCTTCCCGTTGGCAAGCACAGATGGCCGAAAAGCCAGAGCTCATGCAAATGGTTACTAATGAAAAGGAATGGTTTGATCGCGCAGAATCCCTGTTGCGTACTTACTTCACTTTGGAAGACCCACAGAGCTTTGAAGCTACGCACCGAGAGTTGCATCTTGAAAACGATTTCTCGCAAGAGATTTATCTTCACGGCTATGTTGATCGTTTAGATGTTGCTCCTACTGGTGAGGTTCGAATTGTTGATTACAAAACTGGTAAGGCCCCCAAACCAGGCTGGGAAGAGAAAGCACTTTTCCAACTTCGTGTTTATGCACTTCTCTACTTCAAAACTCATAATGTTCTGCCCCGTCTACTGCAACTTATATATCTAGGCGATGGAAAAGTAGTAAAGAGCACACCTACATTGACTGATCTTGCCTCCACTGAAAAAGTGTTGAAACGTGTAGCAGAGGATATCTTTGCCTCGATTGAAAAAGATTACTGGCCACCTAAGCCAAGTCGCTTATGCGATTGGTGCTATTTTAAAACCATCTGCCCTGCTCACACAAACTAAATTTGCGCTGCAAAGTCTTCATAGAGTTCCTGTAATTTTGACACGCTCAACTGCTCGAGAGATTTGATCACTCGCACTCGTGGGGATTGGGCTACGTGGACCAGATGCGGTACAGCAATCAGCCACGCACCGCTGCTAGTAGCAGCACTCACACCAGTTAGTGAATCCTCAAAGACCAAACAGTTTTCAATAGTACTGCCCGACAGGTGTGCAGCCTGAAGATAGGCATCAGGATGTGGTTTAGTGCGCTCTACATCATCACTTGAAAGGGAAAAAGGAAAAAGATCTGTTCCGATATTTTCCAATACTGCATCTACAATAATTCTAGGACTAGCGGAAACTAGGCCCGTTTTAATCCCACTACTTTGAAGTTCTTTAACTAATTCAAAAGCCCCTGGCATAAAAGGTGTATGAGTTCTCATCTTTTCAGATTGCACCTCTATGAGCTTTCTTGTGAAAAATTCTGGAGTCTCTGCCTGAGCGCACTTATCATGCATGTATTGACCAACTCGAGATAAGGGCCCACCTAAGCAAGCCACTTGATCCTGCGGTTGCCATTGATATCCATATGCAGCGGTGATTTCACTCTCGGATTTGAGCCATTCTGGTTCAGAATCCACCAATAAGCCATCCATATCAAAGAAGACTGCGTCAAAAAAAGTTCTCACCCGTCTCCTTCATCATTTATATCTAGCAGAACTCTGCAAGATTACCCTAAGGTTTAGTCCTATGGAGATACATCACATACCAGCCCTTCGAAATCCAATTATGGTGATGGCCTTTTCTGGATGGAATGACGCTGGCGAAGCCGCTACTGGTGCTGTGGAGCATCTGCTTTCGGCTTGGCAAAATGAACCTAATGATGTTGTCCCAGAACTAATCGCTGATATTGAATCTGAAGAGTTCTACGATTTTCAAGTTAATCGACCACAGATCTACGTAGATGAATCGCAGATACGAAATATTACTTGGCCAACTACAGAGATTTTTGGAGTAATCCTTCCCGACTTTGAACGTGACTTAGTAATTGTAAAAGGTACTGAACCATCAATGCGTTGGAAAAGCTTTACGCGCGAACTTCTGGATTTAGCTGATGATTTGGAAGTCTCACTCATTATCACGCTAGGTTCTATGTTGGCCGATGTTCCTCATTCACGGCCCTTCACAGTCAGCGGAAGTAGTGCCCATCCTGATCTTGCACATCGCCTTGGCGTTGAAGTATCTAGTTACGAGGGACCTACAGGAATTTTAGGCATCATCGGTGATGGTTGCATGAGACGAGGCATTGATGCTATTTCTCTTTGGGCAGCAATCCCTCACTATGCATCTAACTCACCCTCTCCAAAAGCCACTCTTGCCTTAGTAAATGCCATTGAGGATTTCTTAGACATAACTATTCCACCAGCAGATCTTGCCGAAGCTGCCGATGAGTGGGAAAAAGATGTAACGGAGATGGCAAAAGAGGATAGTGATGTGGCCGAGTATGTAAAAGCTTTGGAAGACTCTAAAGATGCAGCAGAGCTTCCAGATGTCTCAGGAGATTCCATTGCAAAAGAGTTTGAACGATATTTAAGACGCAGAGCCAAGGACTAAAGTTCTAAACCTAAAAGTGCATCTAGAGCTGTGGCGAGCTCTTGGGCATCTCCTCCGCTAGTCCCATTGATTGAGTTTTGCGCCCATGTATCAAGTTCAAGCAAGGCAGCAGGTGTATCTAAATCATCGCTCAAGGCCAAAATAATGTTCGCAATCACTGGAGTGGTTGGTGCAACGCTCTTTAACTTCATTGCGGTTCGAATAGTGAATACGCGCTCTGTTGCCTGCTTTAGAAGCTCAGCCGTCCACATTCGATCTAATCGATAGTGCTGCGACATGAGTGCAAAGCGAATCACCATGGGATCTGTACCAGAGTTAATCAATTTTGAAACAAAAACAAGATTGCCCTTACTTTTACTCATCTTGTCGCCATCTAGACCAATCATGGCCGCATGTACATATGTGGCTGCAAGATCCTTTCCCGTCAAAACTTGTGCTTGTGACGCACACATTTCATGATGTGGGAAAATCAAGTCACTGCCGCCACCCTGAATATCAATGCACGTTTGCTCAGATGCATCCGGTGCTAAGTATTTCAAAGCGATAGCTGTGCACTCGATGTGCCAACCAGGCCGTCCTACACCGTGAATTGATGGCCAACCTGGTTCATTTTCGCGTTTGGCCATCCACACCAAACAATCCAAAGGATCAATCTTTCCAACTAAAGATGGATTTCCTCCGCGTTGAGAGAAAATCTCTTCCATAGTTGCTTTATCTAGATGCGATAGTGAGCCGAAATCAGATGATGAATAGTTCTTAAAGAAAAGATCGTCATCAATTGAATAGATTGAACCAGCTAACTGGAGCGCTGTTACAGCTTCACTGACAAGGTTTATAGCCTCAACTGCCCCGATGTAATGATCAGGAGCTAGAACTCGCAAATTGACCATATCGCCTCTAAAAAGATCGATCTGAGACGTTGCTAAATCTTCCCAATTCACATTATCTCTCGTGGCCCGCTCAAGTAGTGGGTCGTCAATATCTGTAATGTTTTGAACATAGAGAACCTTGGAACCACTTGCGTGTAAATATCGGTTGATGAGGTCAAATGTTAAATACGTAGCTGCATGGCCTAGATGAGTTGCATCGTATGGAGTTATTCCACAGACATACATGCGATACAAGTCCTTCTTTGAAACCAATTCCTTCTTCAATGTCTTGGAATTAGTCAAAGCAATCTGTGGAAGCACAAAGGATTTATTCAGTTGTGGAACTGCAACCGATTGCCAAGATTTCATAGCTAGATTCTAGTAACTTTCCCGTTAGAACGCAGGCCAAGGAATAGCTGGCCATTCCGGATTGGGCAAGGGCATCACACCACTTTCTAACATTCGCACGACACGAGTAGAGATTGCTTCAATTTCGAGCTTCGTTAAGTGCTGAGATAAATCCAATTCACTGGCAAGTGCTGCCTTGAGGAGTTCAAGAGCACTCAACTCTTCGACATTGAGTTGATCACCGGCCCATTGCCACAACACTGTGCGCAGTTTGTCCTCCTGGTGAAAAGTAACTCCATGATCACAGCCATAAAGGTGACCAGAGTGATCTGGCAATAAATGCCCAATTTTGCGATCCGTATTATTAATTATGGCGTCAAAGAAAGCCATCGAACGCAATTGTGGCAAGTCTTGTGCGAAATAATTTGCGAGATCAATCGATTCATCAATGTCTATCCACTCCTGAACCATTCCCATGCCATAGGGACCTTCACGCAAAATTGTGAGCGGTACTAAATCTAGACCAAGAAATTCGCTCACACGAAAGGCGGAATATTCACGATCGGCCAGAGTACCTTCTGGAAAATCCCACAGTGGCCTCTCCCCTGCAACTGGTTTATAGATGCAGTTAACTTCTTGAGATTCATATGTAACTGTAGCGAAGAGCGTTGCATTTGACGCATCAACTAGTCGACCAGTAACTGACATCTCACCTAATGTGAGAATCGTGCGATTATCGTCTGTAGCCATTTGCCCTAGGACATAAATGGCCGCGCGGATCAATGGGAATGGCACAGAACGGACAAGGGATCCGTCCCGCATTTACCACGGCGTTCGTACGAACTATGAAAGCTTTTGCTTGCCCCAGAGTTAGATATAACGTGATATCAGGAACTTCCTCTTCTACTTCTATTTCCTTAATTGAAAACAGTTCCACGCAAACCATCTTTGTTTCATCGTCCCAAGCAATCGAGATGGCTCCAATCACGAAATCTTTATCTACTGGTGACTCGAGCGGCGCATCGTCGCGATCAATGCGATCGACAACTAATGTCACATCTTCCTTAGTTACTTGTTTGCATAAAATCTCTAGACGTTGTGCAAGAGTAGATGCCTGTGCTTTCTCCAAAGATGCACTCACTAACGCTGTCGCAGCACGAAGTTGCAGATAGAACTCGCGCTCACCTGGCTCCCCTACCGTGCCACAAATGAAGCGATCAACACTCTCAAACTCGTAAGTCATTTTCCTGCTCCCCCGCCTAGCAGGTTTTTACTACGCTTTGGCGCTGATAAAACATCATGCAAAACCGAACGAGAATCATTCATGAGCGTAAGGCGAGCTTTTCCGTGCGAATAGTCGAGAATCGTGACAGAGGCCGGATCGATAACAATTCTTTGGAAATCATCTAGGTGCATTCCGAGGGCGCTTGCAACAATTGCCTTTATAACATCACCATGACTTACCAAGATTGCTGCGCCAGATTTCTTAGAATGTAATGCATCATGAACAGCCTTCATAGCTCTTTGTTGCATGTGAGCTAATCCTTCACCCTCTGGGAAATACATAGCAGAGGGATTTGCTTGAACAGTTTTCCACAATTTGTTGCGCGAGAGAACCGACAATTTTTTCCCGCTCCAGCTGCCGTAATCAACTTCGGTGAGATTTTCATCCTTAACCAGGAGTTTGTGAGTTGTTTTAGGTAAATCCTTGAGCCATGGAGCAATCGTTTCATGGCATCTTTGCATGGGACTAATGCGAATTTCGGCTATAGGAAAAGACCCTAATCGCCTGGCTAACTCTTCAGATTGCTTGATACCTTTCTCAGAGAGTGAAACATTGGGAAGGCGGCCAGATAAGACGCCGCGCGCATTTGCTTGAGAATGGGCATGTCTAATCAAAACTATCTGCATATCGCAAAGGCTATCGCAGGTTTTGCTCTCATGACTTGCTAGGGTCTCTCCATGCAGATGCGAAAAGCGGGAAACAGTGGGCTAATGCTCTCTCGATTAGCGCTAGGAACTATGACGTGGGGTCGAGATACCGACGAACATGAAGCTGCTGATCAATGCCGTGCTTTTATCGATGCTGGCGGCAACTTCATCGACACCGCAGCAACCTATGGAGACGGTGATAGTGAACGTGTTATCGGTGGGCTGATTGGAACTCTTTTCCAACGTGACGAAGTTGTAATCGCTACAAAAGCAGGACTTACTTTTCCAGACGGTGTGAGAACAGTTGATAACTCGCGTCACGCACTTATAGCCGAATTAGATCGCTCATTAGCTAGGTTAGGAACCGATTTTGTTGATATCTGGCAAGTGCACTCCTGGGATCCGATATCACCCATTGATGACACACTCTCTGCTCTCGACTATGCCTATAGCACTGGGCGAGCACGCTATGTAGGTATTTCTAATTTCACCGGTTGGCAACTAGCGCAATCGGCAACGAAGCAAATTAGTAACTCAGCAAAAGCGCCAATCACGACAATTCAAAGTGAGTACTCACTGCTTAAACGAGATGCTGAGATTGAAATCTTGGACAGTGCACAAGCATGCGGAGTTGGTTTCCTTGCCTGGGCGCCACTGGGTCGTGGTGTTCTCACAGGAAAATATCGCAATGGAATTCCAAGTGATTCACGTGGTGCTGCTCCACACTTTGCAAAAGACATCACCCCCTATTTGAATGCTAGATGTAGCAGCATTGTGGAGTCAGTGTGTGTTGCAGCAACTGGCTTGGGCTATTCACCTCTAGAGATTTCTCTAGCGTGGGTAAGGGATGCACCGGGAGTAACGAGCACAATTATCGGAGCGAGAACTGGAGCTCAACTACGAGGAGTGCTGCAAAGTGAGGAAATATCACTTCCAGACATAGTCCGCAGCGCCCTTGATGATGTCAGTGCTTAAGCGTGCTCTAGGAAATCCTTTAATACTCGCACCCCGAATGTAAGACCCTCAACAGGGACTCGCTCATCGACTCCATGAAATAGCGCCATGAAATCAAAATCAGCATCGAGCTTGAGTGGTGAGAACCCGTAACCAATAATTCCAAGTTCTGCTAACGCCTTGTTATCTGTTCCCCCGCTCATCACATAAGGAACAGGAACGCCTTCTGGATCTTCAACCATGATTGCTGCACACATCGCATCCACTAGATCTCCCTCGAATGGAACTTCTAAGGCTTTATCCGTAGTAATAGTTTCAATGGTGATATCAGGTCCGATAAGAGATTTAATTGTTTCATTCAACTCGTCTTCAAAACCAGGAATGAAGCGACCATCTACAACCGCGCTAGCTGATCCAGGGATAACGTTTGCTTTATATCCGGCCTCTAGCATCGTTGGGTTAGCAGTATTTTGCAGCGTAGCTCCGACCATGCGAGCTGCAAAACCTAATTCACTCAGCAGTGGTGTTAAATCCTTTTCGTTGTACTCCTTGCCGGTTTCAGCTGCAACTTTCTTGAAAAACGCCTTAACAGTTTGGCTGTAGCGCTGTGGCCACTGATGATTGCCAATCTTTGCAACAGCTTCGCTCAAACGTGTAAGAGCATTTTCATTGTTGGTGACTGAACCGTGACCTGCACGACCATGGGCCGTAAGTCGCATCCAGTGAATGCCCTTTTCGGCTGTTTCAATAAGATAGAGACGCTTACCGCCAGCAACAGTTACAGAAAAACCGCCCACTTCTGAAACCGCTTCGGTGCATCCGGCGAAAACTTCTGGGTGCTTATCAACCATCCAATGAGAGCCATAGATACTTCCAGATTCTTCGTCGGCGAAGAAAGCTAAAACTATGTCGCGCTTTGGTTTATAACCTGTTCTGGCCCAATCTCGTACAGTTGCCAAAATCATGGCATCCATGTTCTTCATATCGACTGCCCCGCGGCCCCAAATCATTCCATCGTGAATTTCTCCACTAAATGGATCGACGGACCAATCTGCTGCATTTGCAGGAACGACATCGATATGGCCATGGAGCACTAAACCTGGACGCGAAGAATCTGTTCCTTTAATGCGCGCTATTACATTGCAACGGCCAGGGGCTGCTTCATACATGGTTGCTTCAATTCCAACTTCTGTCAGCAACTTCATTACGTGCGCAGCAACTGCCTTCTCATCACCTTTTCCATCTCCATAATTGACCGAAGGAATTCTGATCAATTCTTGGCAGATGCGAATAGCTTCATTTTCGAGTTCAGTCAGAGATGATGTAGTCATTTCGCCATTCTCTCACCAAATTGCTATCCTTTCCCAGCACTTAGTCCGGGTGGCGGAATTGGCAGACGCGCTAGCTTGAGGTGTTAGTTCCCGTAAGGGATTAGGGGTTCAAGTCCCCTCTCGGACACATTCGTTAGGATGAG
>Ga0209191_1000295_pt1 | contig 39688 bp, 37 predicted proteins | sample S_130626_EF_Meta_FD_187320 | JGI IMG/M metagenome (GOLD analysis project Ga0209191, IMG submission 187320) | Freshwater microbial communities from Lake Simoncouche, Canada to study carbon cycling - S_130626_EF_MetaG (SPAdes) (version 2) | ecosystem: Environmental > Aquatic > Freshwater > Lake ...
TGACTGATCACCAGGTACTGCAATTGATACCATCGGTTCTAAAGGAGTATGCATACCTTGCTGGGTAGTAAAAGCATGTTCAAAAACATGTTTAGCTTTTGTAAATGCATCATCTGAGTCGCCATACCTTAAATGAAAATCTAATGCAATATTCGTATTTTTTCGACCTACTAAGTGCTTTAAGTCAGGGAAGGTTCCCGAAGGTTTAAGTTCATCATGAACGATGGCTGAGGAAGTAAGGGCTTCTATCTCATCATAAACAGCTTCTAATTCTTCGTAATCTGCTTCAATCAGTTGGCAAGCAGCTTCCGCGATATGTGGACTGTGTGATATGACAACTGCAACAGGCTCACCAATAAAGTGGACCTTATCTAGAGCAAGAATAGGTTGATCTAAAAATGCTGGCCCATAGTATGGTGATGGAATTATTTTTTTAATATCTTCCCCAGTAATCACACCCACAATACCTGGATAAGATTGAGCTGCATCAGTATTAATGTTGATTATTTTTCCATGGGAAATTGTGCTTCTAAAAATTTTTCCGTATAACATGCCGGGTAACGTAAAGTGATGCATATATTCAGCGGTACCTGATACTTTTTGCTTTGATTCAATTCTTGGGATAGTGCGACCAAACTCAGCTTGTTCTATTGTCATGATTGGGCCTTTTCTAGTAAACTTTTTTGAATGGCTCGACGTACATAAATTTTGATGAGTTGTCTTTTGTAAGTAGACGACCCCCTGGCATCATCTTGCGGATCTATTGAGATAGAGGCTAATTCGCCAGCTTCTTGAAGTAATTGATCTGATGGAGATTTGCCTTGCAAAAGATTTTCTACCGATAAAAGTCTCGTAGGTGTTTCTACAACTGCACTAAGTACGATTTTGGGTGAGTCAAAAACTTGATTATTTAACTTTGAATTAATAGACACACCAAGAGTTGGCCAATCATCAACCACTCGCGTTGTACATTTGATGTAAACACAGTGACGATTTTTGAGAGAAGGAATAGAAATAGACTCGATGATTTCATTACTCTTTAATTTAGTGGTGTAGTAACCCTCATAGAACCCTTCAATAGGAATACTCCTAGAAGAATCTTTGCTTTTTATATGAATCGTTGCACCTAGAGCGGTCATTAATGGAGGCATATCCATATGCGGATCTCCATGCGCTAAAGCCCCACCAATACAAGCTACATTTCGGACTCGCACATTCGCTAAATGTTTCATAGTCTTAGAAATAACTCCAAAATGATTAAGCACAAGATTTGAATGCTCAATCTCACTTAGGGTTGTCATTGCTGGGATTATTAAGTCACCATTCTCATTCATGGTTATACCCCTGAGGATATTAACTTTACTTAAGCTAATTAAGGATTCTGGTTCATAAACACCCGCTTTCATCATGAGCATTAAAGCGGTGCCACCTGACATAGGTTTGATTTGAGAATTATTATTTGACAATAAAGATACAGTTTGTTCAATTGTTTCAGGAAACTGAATTTCAAATGGTTTCATTTTGAGCCCTCATAAGAACTAAACAAAAGCAGCTTGCAAATTTTTTGCGAACTGCTTTTCTAATTCTTTTGTTTTAGATTTAAGAACAGGCTGACCCATGCTGCCTAGCTTGCCAGTAAGTTTTAAATCAATTGAATATTGAATCATCGTTTTGTCATTAGCTTTTATTAAATTCGCTGATGAAATTGCAAGAAGTCGGCCAATGACACCTATTGGAGTTCCTTCAGTTTTCGCAGTAATTTTTTCAGGAAATATATTTTCAGTTATTTCAACTAATACCTGAAACCTAAATTGAATATATGCTACTTTGGTCGTTAAAATTGCTTGATAAGAATTTTCATTAATTTGCTCTAGATCGCTTACACCCTCTACACATGAAGCAAAAAAAGGAACATCATTTAACTTATTAAAAACAGCCTCTTGAGGGGCATCAACTAGTATTTCTCCAGAAAGAATCATGTTATTTAGTTATATTAGGTAATAGGTGTATTAAGCAGTTCGTACATTTTCTCACCCATTCTATGGAATTTAAAAGTGCAAGTCTAATGCTTAAATGATGATTTGACCTATCAAATTCAAGCATAGCTAATCAAACTAGGGTTAACGATTACTCTATTGGCGATGATCCAGGCCATTGATTGTCAATAATGGCTTGATGAATAATGTGTTTCAGTTCATCGACCACTTTTCGCACAGCTAAAGAAGGTTTACGGGTGACGGATAGAGCCAGAGATATTTGGCGGTTAATTTCTGGGTCAATAATAGGTGCGGCAGTCAGTTTGCGTTCTTTAATATCCTCGAACACAACCAAGCCAGGAAGAATGGTGTAGCCCACATTGGATTGCACGAGACTTTTTTGAGTATTCATGGAATTAGTCTCTGTAATAATATTCAAATTAACTCCTGAAACCCCACATGCATGATCTAAAAGAGTTCTAAGACCATGTGGATGGGTTGGCATGATGAAAGAATATTGTTTTAAATCTCGAAGTGAAACTGGACAATCCAATTTCAACTGCGCATCTGGAGGACCAACCACATATAGTTTTTCATTGAGGAGAGGAGTAATTTCTATCGATGGTGATGGTTTATGGGCATAAAGAAGCGCCATGTCAACTTCATCATTTGCTAACCAATCTTGTAAATAGCCAACATAACCCACCAAAATACGAATAGAAAGATTTGGATATTGGGATTGAAGTGAATTAATCAGTTTGCCTGCCAACAAATCACTTACGCTAGGCAAAAGTCCGACGACGACCGTACCACTAATGACTTGTGGAGACGATGAAATTTCATATTTTGCCTGCTCTAATTCGTCTAGGGCTTTTTTTGCCCTGATCATTAGTAGACGTCCAGCATCAGTTAATTGCATGCCATGACCTACGCGTTGGAATAGGGGGGCACCTAAATCTTCCTCAAGCATTTGAATTTGTCTTGATAGGGCTGGCTGAACAATATGTAATTTTTCAGCCGCACGAGTCACGCTTCCATAGGCCGCTACAGCTAAAAAAGTACGTAACTGTTTAATTTCCAAAATGGCTCCCTTAATGATCAATACTCAGTTTATTTTAAGCCTTGTAAAAGGTCTAGGGGCAATTATGTCGAAATTGGATACCTTAGATATTTTTTTTCTATTGGACGAATCTATATTCATCCTTAATACTCTCATTAAATTGACCTTAGGAAAAATATGGACTCACCAGAACAATCTTTGATTCATCCATGGAAAGATGAAATTTTTCAAATTTTTAAAACTGGCGGCGTCAGTCAAGTGGCATATGTCCCTGATGCCGGCCATGCCCAAGTAATTAATCAAGTATGGGCTGAGAAAGACATGCATGCAATACCAGTTACAACTGAAGAAGAAGGTGTTGCAAGTGTCTGCGGTGCTTGGTTGGGTGGTCAACGTGCCGTATTGTTGATGCAAAGTAGTGGTGTTGGTAATTGTGTGAATATGTTCTCGATTATCAATAATTGCCGATTTCCATTTCTTACCCTTGTGACTATGCGTGGTGAGTGGGCGGAATTTAATCAATGGCAAACACCGATGGGAAGAGCTACTGAAGATGCTTTTAAAATCATGGGAATTAATGTTCTTCGGGCTGATCAGCCTGAGAAAGTTGGGGAAGTAGTCAGTGCAGGCTTTGATGCTGCATTTGAAGGAGGAGACGCTGTAGCAATATTATTATCACAAAGTTTAATTGGTCGTAAGAAATGGGGTGTTAAATGAGCACTACTTCCTCAGCAAGTTATGGAGAAATAGATCGCCGGATATTTGTAAAACAATTAATAGATGTATGTTCAGACGCATTGATCGTAACTGGTCTTGGTTCACCATCCTATGATGTATTTGCAGCTGGAGATAGAGATCGTAATTTTTATCTGTGGGGTGCGATGGGGGGTGCTGCAGCGATGGCGTTAGGATTAGCAATTGCTCAGCCTAATAAGCCTGTATTAGTTATTACCGGGGATGGCGAACAGTTAATGGGTTTAGGTAGTTTGGCTAGTATTGGCGCCCAAAAAATAAAAAACTTAACAATCGTAGTTTTAGATAATGGTCATTACGCAGAGACCGGTATGCAAAAAAGTCACACGTCATTTGGTACTGACTTAGTTGGGGTAGCCTTGTCTTGCGGTTTAGATTGGGCCCTCAAGGTCAAGGAAATGACGGCGATATCAACAATAGCTAACCATGTGAATGCCAAAAATGGCGCAGGACTTGCAAACGTATTTATTAAGGCTGAAGATTATCCTAAAGCCCTTCCCCCAAGAGATGGTGTTTATATTAAAAACAGATTTAGATCTGCTTTAGGGTATGAACCTTTTTGATTAAAATTGATCAAAGGCACTGAGTATTTATGTATACGCCAGGGGTAATGAAAAAAGTTATTTTATTGTTGCCGTTCATTTGGTTCTTATCACCATGCTATGGCCAAGCAAATTGGCCAAATAAACCCGTAAAAATTATTGTTCCTTGGGCTACTGGTGGAGTTACAGATACTCTAGCAAGATTTATTGCAAATAAATTAACAATAAGTTTTAAAAGTCCATTTATTGTAGAAAATCATCCAGGTGCAGGAGGAATAATTGGGTCAGATTTGGCAGCAAAAGCTGCGCCTGATGGATATACACTAGTAGCATCTGGTATGGCTTCTCATGTGATTACTCCAAATCTTGCGAATACACCATTTGACCCCATGAAAAGTTTTACCCATATTGTTAATTTAGGAGGTCCGCCATTAGTCATGGTTATTCATCCAAGTTTAAAAGTAAAAGACGTGAAAGAGCTTGTCGCTTTAGCAAATAAACAAAATGGGGGAATGAGTTATGCGTCTCCGGGTTCGGGGACACACAATCATTTAATTGGTGAACTTTTTAAATTGAAATCAAATTCAAATCTTATTCATATTTCTTATAAAGGTGGAGGACCTGCTTTGTTAGATTTAATCAGTGGGCATGTTCAAGTAGGTTTTTTAACACTAACAACAGCAGCTACTAATATCAAAGCTGGAAAGTTAAGGGCTTTAGCGATTTCTTCACAACAACGACTGAGTGACTATCCTCAAGTTCCGACATTTAATGAATTAGGTTACCCATCGCTCACAACTTATAACTGGTCAGGATTATCTGGCCCTGCTGGCATGAACCCTAACATGGTTAATAGAATAAATGAAGAAGTAATTAAAGCATTGCGAGAGAAAGACGCACGAGAACAGTTAGGCAGCGAGGGAATTGCTGAAGTTGCAGAAATGAGTCCAGAGGCATTTGCTGTTTTTTTTCAAAAAGAAATTACTCAATGGGCACCAGTTGCAAAATCAATTAATACGAAGTTAGGTAATTAATGATGGTTGCTTCGATGAAAGAATGGTTCATGATTTCAATCACATGTTGGGATAAACAATGATAAAAAGAATCATACCTATAATTATCATATTAGGTTCGTGGACTATGGCAATGTCGGCAATTGCACAAACCCCATCTCAAAATGATACGATTAAATTAATCGTTATTACTGCTCCTGGAGGAGCGGCTGATCAAGCAACTAGGATCGTCGCTGAAAAATTAGGCCCTGCCTTAAGTAAAAATATCATTGTAGAGAACAAACCTGGGGCAGGAGGTAATATTGCATCCAAATTTGTAGCTAGTGCAAAGCCTGATGGCGCCACATTTTTAATGACATCAAATAATCATACGATTAATCCATTCATATATAAAGATCCAGGTTACGCTACTCTGTTAGATTTATTACCTGTTGTTCAAGTAGCTCGGGGACCAACAGTTATTGCTGTGCACCCTCTAACACCAATTAACTCAATGAAAGAATTAATTACCTTTTCTCAAACCAAACCAGTGAGTTATGGATCTATTGGAGTTGGTAGTGCGGCTCATCTTGTGGGTGAGTGTTTAAAACCAGTTACTGGAGCTAAATTTGAGCATGTTCCATATAAAGGCGGCGCTCCTGCGGTATTTGATGCTGTGGCTGGCCATATCCCCTTAGTTATGTCTTCCTTAGCATCACTTGGTCCTTATATTAAGTCAGGTAAGTTACGTGCATTGGCAGTGTCTTCGACAGACAGATGGCCAGGATATACCGAAATACCAACGCTTAATGAATTAGGAATGGGGGAGTGTACTTACGATATTTGGTTGGGAATCGTAGCTCCAAAGGGAACTCCTGCAAGCATTATTAACAGTATGAATAGCGAGATCAGCGCATTACTAAAAACAAAAGAGATGCAAGAAAAGATTTTGGGAATGGGATATATGCCAGTTGGTAATTCAGTCAAAGAGTTTGATGATATGGTGCGCAATGATATCAATAAAACATCCAAAATGATTAAAGGTATGCAAGTGCAAGTTGAATAGTCAATTTAAAAAGGAAGTAATCATGCAGAGTGTAGATTGGGTTTGGCCAAAAAATAAAAAGATAGCAGTTGTTTTCAATGTTTGTTTAGAAGCTTGGTCAGATGGTAAAGCTCCAGGTATTAGTCCAATGGGTAATCCGTTGCCTGCAGGATATTTGGATAATATGGCAATTTCATGGGCATCTTATGGGCCTAAAAAAGGAATCTATAGAATCTTAGATAGCTTTGCTAAATATGGTGCTAAATCAAGCATGATGGTAAACGGCATCATTGCTGAGCGCCATCCTGAAGCTGTCAAAGCAATTGCACAGGGTGGTCATGAAATACTTTCCCACTCTTATGCAATGGATGTAATTCCAGTCATGCTCACTGAAGATGAAGAGAAAAAGAATATTGAGCGTTGCTCGCAGTTATTGAGTAATGCTGCTGGGGCACCTATCAAAGGGTGGTTAAGTCCTAGGGGTACTCCAAGCGCACATTCTGCAAAATTTTTAGCGCAGGCAGGATATACATGGCATGGCGATGTTTTCGATTCTGATTTGCCATACATTCAAGAGTTTGATGGTAAGAAAATTGTCGCTATTCCTTTGGGTACGGATGTGAATGATATGCCGTTTATGAAGTTCGGTAATCCACCAGAACTAATGTTGCAATCTTTTATGCAAAATTTAGATATTGCTAGAGAGCAAGATGAAGTTTGTATTATCGATGTCACAAGTCATGCACATATCTTTGGAAGGCCTAGAGGCGCTTATTTCTATGAGAAGATTATTCAAGCGGCTACAAGCGCAGAGGATGTTTGGGTTGGGACTCGCCTTGAAATAGCGCAGCATATCCTTTCTAAGTAATGAACACCGCACTTAATTCTTTAGATCTTCGGGTATGGCTTGAACATATTCAGAAATTAGGTGAGTTAGATTTTTGTTTAGGGGCTAAGGCTGATTTAGAAATCGGTGCTATTAGTCAATTAAATGTCAAACGCAGTAACCATAAAGCATTATTGTTTGATGAAATACCTGGATACTCTAATGGTTATCGAGTCATCACCTGCACTACTGGCAGTAAAAGAAGATTAGCCTCTATTTTAAGATTGCCAGATCCAGACTCACATCAAGCGCTGATAGAGTCATTAAGAGATAAGCCTGCTCAATGGCAATCTACAGCCCATCAATATTCACCTGTGCAGGTATCGGATGGACCTGTTTTAGAAAACACCATGATCGGTCAAGATGTTAACCTCCTTCAATTTCCTGCTGTTCAATGGAATAAAAATGATGGCGGTAAATATATTGGTACAGGTTGTTCGGTGATTACTAAAGATTTAGAGTCTGGTTGGGTCAATGTGGGGACGTATCGAGTGATGCTACACGATAAAAATCGTGTTGGATTAATGATTATTCCAGGAAAGCATGGACATATTCAACATGCGAAATATATAGAAGCAAAAAAACCATTTCCAATCGTTATAGTTTTAGGCGCAGACCCACTAAGTTATTTGATCTCAGGCATTGAAGTTCCATATGAGGTTTCTGAGTTGAACTATATGGGAGCCATTTTGGGACAGTCATTGTCTGTGATAAACGGAGATGTGACTGGACTGCCGTTCCCCAGTGCCGCAGAATTAGTTTTAGAAGGTTGGGTTTATCCAGAAGATCAATTGCCCGAAGGACCCTTTGGAGAATTTTTAGGATATTACACTTCAGAGGCTTCATTAGCATCAGTCGTCACCGTAGAAAAAGTATATTTCAGAAATCAACCGATTATTTTAGGAAGCCCACCATCTAAGCCTCCCAATGACTATTCGTATTCAAAGTCAGTCATGCGTTCAGCATTATTATTTAATTCTTTAGTGGCGTCTGGTGTACCTAATGTCCAAAGTGTGTGGGCTCATGAAATTGGTGGTTCGCGTATGTTTAATGTGGTTTCAATTAAACAAAAATATGCAGGACATGCCAGGCAAGCTGGACACATTTTAAGTCAATGTGGAGTAGGGGCATACATGTCACGCTATTCCATTGTGGTTGATGAAGATATTGATCCTTCGAATTTAAATGAAGTTATGTGGGCAGTTGCAACACGCTCTGACCCAGTAAGAGATATTGATTTTATTCAAAGAGGTGTGGGTTCACAAAGCGACCCATTAAGTGTATTTAACACGACTAAAGTACATTTTGCATCCAAGGCGATTATTGATGCATGCCGTCCTTATGAGTATTTAAATAATTTTCCAAAAGTCGTAGATGTCAGTAAAGACATCGAAGATTTAGTGAGAAAAAAGTGGCCAAATTTATTTTAAAAAATGCGTAAAATTAGGAGAAATCACCATGCCAGCATATTTAGTTTCATTAATCACAGTTACCAATCCAGAAAAATTTAAAGAGTATGCTAGCTTAACTGCAGCCGCAACTGAAAAATTTAACGCTAAATTTGTAACTAGAGGAGGCGGTCTTGAAGTCGTTGAAGGAAGCATGCCTCATGCAAGAGTTGTTATTTCTGAATTTAAAGATAAAGAAACTGCAAAAGCTTTTTTTGAATCACCAGAATATTTATTAGCAAAAGAAAAAAGGATTGGAGCTTGTGACTTCAACGCATTTATTGTTGATGGAATATAAGTTATTCGGGCTGTAGCCCCATTTTTTTAATGAGTGTGCCGTAACTTATTAATTGCGAGCGGATTAATTGTTGTAGTTCCTCTGGAGTATTGTTGGCTGGATAAAGCCCTTGGATGAGCATTTTTTCTCGAACATCTTTATCACTTAAAGCTTTCTTAACTTCAGCGTTAATTAATTGGACGATAGGCTTTGGAGTACCTTGAGGTGCCATAAAGGCGAACCATGCGGTAAATTCAAACCCTGGAAGGCCCGACTCAGATATGGTGGGAGTATTAGCAAATTGCGCCAAACGTTGTTGACTTGCAACTCCAAGAAACTTTAATTTACCTGCGTCTGAGAGTCCTTTGAGACTTGAGACAGCAATTAAAGCAAGATCTACCTCCCCGCCAGCAATTCCTGTAGCGGCTTGCATAATGCCTTTGTAGGGCACATGAGTCATAGAAGTGCCAGCCTGTGAGTTAAATAAGGCCATCGCGATATGTTGAGGACTGCCATTCCCGCCAGATCCATAATTAAGTTTTCCAGGATTCTTTTTAGCAAAAGCAATGAGGTCGGCGGCAGAGTTAGCTGGATTTGATGGAGAAACTATCAGCCCTAATTCAATTTTGCCCCCCATGGTAATCGGACTAAAGTCTTTAATAGGATCCCAAGTAATTTTTGTTTGGATATTGGGGACCATGGTTAAGATGCTGTCATTAAATACGCCTAAGGTATAACCATCAGGTGCAGCTTTCGCCACTTTGTCGGCGCCTATTGATCCTGCGGCTCCCGGTAATGATTCAATCACAAATTGCATGCCAGAATTTTGGGTAATTTTTTGGGTAATAATTCTTACACCATTGTCAATCGAATTTCCCGCAGCAAGGGGAATGATGATATGGATTGGACGGTTTGGATATCCATTAGGTAAATCAGCTGCAAATGTAAGGCTTATATCAAAGCATAAAAAAAGAGCAAATAAAATTTTTTTTAACATATTGATAATGAGTTCCTATTTTGAACATAACTTTTATACATTAATTATAAAGAATAAGTCGGGCTTTAAAACTAGGGTTAAATCCCTAGGTAGACCAACTCAAAAGATGATCAATATTGCTAAAAATATAAAGTCAGAAATTAAATATAATAGAGGAATTGGTTTATTCTTATTAGATGGCTTTAGCTGACTTAAGAAGTTCATCACAATCAGATTTTTTTAAAGGACATCTCATGGGGGCATTATCAAGGTTTCGGATTTTAGATTTAACACGAGCTCGAGCTGGCCCAACATCAACAAAACAGTTTGCCGATTTTGGAGCGGATGTAATTAAGGTTGAACAACCTGCAGATGGCGGTGAGCGAAATCAATTAAGCGGAGATCGGCATAGTTTTGATATGCAGAATTTGCATCGTAATTCAAGATCGATTACTTTAGATTTGAAAAATCCACAGGCAAGAGAGATTTTTTATCGACTCGTTAAAACTGCTGATGTTGTTGTTGAAAATTATCGTCCTGATGTGAAGTTTCGTTTGGGAATTGATTATGAAACATTAAAAGCGATTAATCCTAGAATTATCTTGACTTCAATTTCTGGCTTTGGGCAAGATGGCCCATATGTTAAAAGACCCATGTTTGATCAAATCTCACAAGGCATGAGTGGCATTATGTCCGTCACAGGGAAACCTGGCGGTGGCCCAATCCGTGCCGGTGTTGCTATTACTGATATTACTGCGGGCTATATTGCCGCATGTGGCATATTAACAGCACTTCTTGAGCGAGAAGTTTCCGGTCAAGGTCAGTGGGTTCAGAGCTCTCTCATACAAGCTGGAGTTGCAATGATGGATTTTCAGGCCGCAAAATATTTACAAAAAGGGGAGATTCCTGTTCAAGTTGGAAATGATCATCCTACTAGTATGCCAACATCATGCTATGAGTGTTTAGATGGCTATATTAATGTGGCTGCCACTGGTCAAGTCATGTGGCTAGCACTGTGTGATGCAATAGGTAAACCTGAGTTAAAAGAAGATCCACGTTTTATTACTGAGCCCCTTCGAGTAAAAAATCGTGATGATTTAAATGGGATTTTAATTGAAATTTTTAAGATAAAAGAAAAATCATATTGGGTCGATTTGTTAAATCAAGTTGGCGTCCCTACAGGCCCTATTTATGATTTGTCCGAAGTGTTTGAAGACCCACAGGTGATTTCTCAAAACATGGTTGCTGAGGTTAATCACCCTAAATTAGGAAATCTAAAATTAGTCAATCAGGCTCTAAAGTTATCTCGAACCCCCGCAGAAGTTAAGAGTGCTACACCAGAACTTGGAGAACACACGAAAGATATTTTGAAAGAGTTAAAGTATTCCGACGAAGAAATTGCAGGGTTTGTAGTGAATAAAGTAGTTTAAGAAAAGCTTAAAAACTACCTATTTAAGTTGGGTTAATTCAAGTCTACTCGAGTTGAATATTGCGAGATTTAACAACTCCAGCCCAACGATCAACCTCTTCCTTAATGAATCGTGTAGTTTCAGCTGGAGATTTCCCTACAACCTCAAACCCCATATCAGTTAATCTTTGGGAAGTCGATGGTGAGCGTAATCCAGCAACTAATAGAGAATTTAGCTTATTGGTAATTTCAGTTGAAGTGCCTGCAGGCGCGGCTAGCCCAACCCAAAACTTGATGTTCAACTGATTTAAATTTGACTCAGTGGCGCAGGGTATTTCAGGCATCGAAGAAATTCTTTTATCACCAGTAACAAGTAGCGCCCTTAATTGACCACTTTTAACTTGTGAAGCAATTGTAGGCGCAGGACCCATAAACGCTTGTACTCTTCCTGCAATTAAATCTTGTTGCACAGCTGAAGCTCCTTTATATGCAATATGATCAATTGAAAGACCACCCACAGCATCTTTAAAAAGTTCAACACTTAAATGGTTATTTGTTCCAATTCCACCTGAACCATAAAAATATTTACCTGGATTCGCCTTTACTAGAGCAATAAACTCAGAGATATTTTTTACAGGTAGACTGGGGTTCACAACAAGAACATTTGGAACACTTATTGCAGTGACTATATGGCTAAAGCTTTGCATAGCATCAAAGACATTCGATTTAGACAAACTTTGCGCAATTGTAAAGGAGGTATCTGTGCTGAGAAGTGTATACCCATCAGGCTTTGCTTTTGCAACACTGGTCCATCCTATAGAGCCATTAGCACCAACTTTATTTTCAACTAGAGTAGTTTGATCTGTAGCTTTTGTGATAATTTCTCCCATCATTCGAGCACCTAAATCAATGCTACCACCTGCAGTGAATGGAACAATGATGGTGATTGCTCTGGATGGAAAGGCATCACCAAATGAGGATGGAGCAAAAGAGTTAGCTAATAATGTCCCACCAATAATTTTGCAAAAACTTCTTCTTTCTAGATACATTTAATTGCTTTCTAAAGTTAGTTTTTGCTCCCTCACAACTTTTTGATAAATTTCTAACTCTGCTTTCATTTGCACTGAAAACTCTTCGGGAGAGTTTGCAATCACAATCGAGCCAGTATCTTCAATGCGTTTTTTAACTGCTGGAATTTCTACCGCTTGTTTTACAGCGGCATTGATTTTAGCAATGATGTCTTTTGGCAGGCCTTTCGGACCAACGATCCCATAATAAGCCATTCGGTTCACTGGTTCGGCACCAACTTCTTTAAATGTTGGCGTGTTGGGAAGCGCGCCAACTCGACTGGGGGCGGCAACCACAATCGGGACTAAGCGATTATCTAAAATAAAAGGTAGGGCAGATGGTAAGTTGTCAAAAATCACTGGAACTTGACCTGCAACCACATCATTGAGAGCTGGGCCCGCTCCTTTATAAGGAATATGCGTGATATACACCTGGGAGATACTTTTAAAAAGCTCCATTTGAAGGTGTCCAATACCTCCGGTACCCGATGATGCATAGGAATATTTTGTGGGATTTTTTTTCAGTTCAGCCACAAATCCCTTATAGTCTCTAGCGGGAAAGGATGGGTGAACCGCAATGATGTTGGGTGTAGCAGCGATATTAGTGATCGAGGCAAAATCAGTTAATGGGTTATATGGCGTTTTAGGATTGATCGCCGGATTTGCTGCTGTAGTTGAAACGGTTGCCACCCCCAAGGTATAGCCATCAGGAGTTGCTTTAGCCAACTCATTCGCACCAACAATTCCGCCACCACCAGGCCGATTCACTACAAGCACTGTTTGCCCTAAGCTTCTTGATAGAGGTTCAGAAATCACCCTAGCAATGATATCGGTCGTGCCACCTGGCGCAAATGGTACAAGCAGTTGAATTGGTTTAGTGGGGTATTCATTCGCAAAACTCTGAACACTTATGAGAGAAGAGATAAGCACTGCGAGGACTGGTAATTTCATTATAAATTCCTTATAAAAAATTAATTACTTAAATTAATAGATGATTTTTGAATAACGCCGCTCCATTTATTTGATTCTTGCCGTAAGAATTGTTTAAATTCTTTTGGTGTGGAGCCTACCACTTCAAAACCTTGTGATTCAATAGAGTTTTTCGTATTTACATCAACTAGGATTTGATGAATTGCCTTTTGAATATCTTCTAAGATGTTGTCAGGAGTTCCATTTGGGGCTACCAAACCTGTCCATCCCTCAATCAAAACATCTGGCTGGCCTAATTCGTTCATGGTTGGCACATTTGGAAATTGATTCACTCTTTTTTTACTTGCCAGCGCCATTAAGTTGAGTTTGCCCGCTTTAATTTGATTAATAGCCGATGGTAAAGGCACAAACATAAGGTCAGTCTGCCCTCCCATGACATCAACGAGAGCTGCGGAGTCACCTTTATTCGGAATATGATTCATTTTGATGCCAGCTTTGGTCGAAAATAGTTCCGCAGCTAAATGCTGTAAATTACCTACACCAGCAGAGCTGTAATTGATTTCACCAGGACGTTTTTTGGCATAAGCAATTAACTCTTCGACGTTTTGGTAAGGGCGTTGTGGATTACTTACTAAAGAAAAAATAATCGAAGAAATTTGCGTTATGGGGGCAAGATCTTCGAGTGGCTTAAAGGGCATGTTCTTGTATACGAAGGGGTTAATGACCATGACGCTTGGTACAACAAGGCCTAAAATATAGCCGTCAGGCGGCGCCTTTGCAACAATGTCCATTCCTAGATTACCATTTGCCCCTGGTTTGTTTTCCACAATCACCGTAGTTTTCCATATATCCGATAATTTACTTGCGAGTGTTCTAGCAACAACATCGGGGGATGCACCAGGTGCTTGAGCTACGATAATTTTGACGGGTCGATTCGGATAAGATTGAGCAAAACTGAAGGGGCTGATTGTCCAGTTAGTGAGGCCTAAAGTAACCACAAAAATACGATAAAATAATTGCTTCACGTTCATTATCCCTATCAGTTTGTTGATTAATATTTAAGTTTTAAAAACAACATCTTTATTCACAAGTCGAAGCGGTTGACCTTTTAGAAAGCAATCAACTTGATCAAAAGCCTCACCAAAATATAATTCGAACGTGTCGTGATCAGCCCAACCTAAATGCGGTAAACAAACCACATTATCCATCTTTAAAAGAGGGTGGTTACCATCGAGAATGGGTTCATTCTCATAGACATCGACAGCTGCATAACCTGGACGACCGCTTTCTAATGCTTTTTCTAAAGCACCACTTTCAATGAGTTCAGCTCTTGCAGTGTTTACTAAAAGAGCAGTCGGCTTCATCATCATTAAGTCCGCCAACTTAACCAGGCCGAACGTATCTTTGTTGTAGCGTAGATGAATACTAATGACATCAGATCGCGAAAAGAAGTCTTCCCTAGACTTCGCCACCTCAAAGCCAAGACTTGTTGCACGATCAAAAGAGCCCTCTCGTCCCCAAATAAGAATGTGCATGCCTAGCCCTTGAGCGGCTTTAGCAACCACTTCACCAATTTCACCAAGTCCGTAAATTCCTAATATAGAACCACTTAAACGATGGGACAGGGTAATTGGAAATAAACCTGCTTTCATGCGCGCAGCCTCTAGAACTATGTTTCTGCGGGCAGCTAGCATTAAAGCAAGAGTACACTCTGCTGGAGCAAGGTGTGATGCAGCTTCACCATGAGTCACTGCAATACCATATTTTGTGCACGCGGCATAGTCAATAAACTTACTATTTCTTCCGACTAAAGCAATTAACTTGAGTTTGGGCAATGACTTTAGAAGTTCTTCATCGATCGTAATTCTCTCGCGCACAACTACAATAACTTCAGCGTTTATAAAACGCTTGATGAGTTTTGCCTTATCTTTCGTTGGCTCAACATAAACAGTTATTTCATTACCTTGAAGGGTGGAAAAACAGTTCAGGTCTTTGACGCAATTTTGATAGTCGTCGGCAATCACAATATGCACTTGTCGTCTCCACTAAAACTTGTTAGGGCAAAAACCCCGCTTATATGATGAATTGAGTTTAAACCAATTCATTTCAATTTAACAAAATCAATCAAAAAATCCTCACATACCCTTGAAATTGAGAAATTAACCCTTAACTGAAGATTAACTTATATTTATTTGTAATCTCATTTGACACTTAGAGGATAAAAATGACGACCGTAGAGAAGCAAACCCTTGATTTTCAAGCAGAAATAAAGCAATTACTGCAGCTAATGATTCACTCTTTGTACTCCAACAAAGAAATTTTTCTTCGCGAACTGATATCGAATGCTTCAGACGCAGCAGATAAGCTGAGATTTGAAGCAATCCATCAAGCTGATTTATACGAAGGGGATTCTGATTTGCACATTCAGGTCAGTTTTGATCAAACAGCAAGAACAATTAGTATTTCTGATAATGGTATTGGGATGAGTCGCGATGAGGTCATTTCCAACCTTGGAACAATTGCTAGATCAGGTACAAAAGAGTTTTTTTCTAAGCTTTCAGGAGATCAGCAAAAAGATGCATCTCTCATCGGACAATTTGGTGTTGGGTTTTATTCTGGGTTTATTGTTGCTGACAAAATAACAGTTGAGACTCGTCGTGCTGGATTGGCTCAAGATACTGGAGTCCGCTGGGAATCATCTGGTTCCGGCGATTTTACGATTGAGACGATTTCAAAATCAGATCGTGGCACAACCATTATTTTGCATCTCAAAGATGGTGAGAATGAATTCTTATCCAATTGGAAATTAAAAACAGTTATTCAAAAATACTCAGATCATATTTCGATTCCGATTCAAATGCTCAAAGAAGAATGGGATGAAGAAAAAAAAGAAATGGTCACGCGGGCTGAAGAATTTGAGAATGTCAATGAGGCGAGCGCGCTATGGACAAGAAATAAATCTGATATTACGCAAGAGCAATATCACGAATTTTATAAAAGCATTTCTAGGGACTTTGAAGCCCCTTTGAGCTACTCGCATAATCGAGTAGAGGGTAGAAGCGAATTTACGCAATTACTATTTCTTCCGAAAAAAGCTTCCTTTGATTTATGGGATCGTAGTAAGAGAAGTGGGATCAAACTTTATGTAAAACGTGTATTTATTATGGAAGACTCTGAGCAGTTAATTCCCACTTATTTACGTTTTGTTTCAGGGGTGATTGACTCCGCAGATTTACCCCTCAATGTCTCCCGTGAAATTTTGCAGGAATCACGTGATGTTAAATTCATCCGTGAAAGTTCAACTAAACGTGTCATTTCAATGCTTGAAGAACTCGCAAATCATGAAGATGAAGTAAAGCGTGACGAATATCAACTCTTCTGGAATGAGTTTGGCCAAGTTCTTAAAGAGGGAATTGGAGAGGACTCGGTTAATTTAGAAAAACTATCTAAATTGCTAAGATTTGCAAGCACCCAGAATGAGTCAGAACTACAAAATGTTTCATTAGCAGATTACTTATCTCGAATGAAAGAAGGTCAAGATAAGATTTATTACGTTACTGCCGAAACCTATTTAGCTGCTAAAAACAGCCCGCATTTAGAAATCTTTAAGAAAAAAGGTATTGAAGTCTTATTGCTTATAGATCGGGTAGATGAGTGGATGCTTTCTTTCTTGACAGAATTTAATGAAAAATCACTGGTTTCAGTTGCAAAAGGTGGCCTTGATTTAGGTTCTTTAGAAGATGAAAAAGAAAAAGAAGAGCAAAAAGAAGTTGAAAAACAGTTTGCTGAGTTGTTAGAGAAAATGAAAACCACTTTAGTTGATAAAGCCAAAGATGTCCGAGTAACCTACCGCTTAACGGATTCGCCAGCATGCCTTGTTGCCGATGAAAATGAATTATCTGGTAATTTAATGCGCATGTTAAAAGCAGCAGGTCAGGCTGCACCTGAGACAAAGCCAATATTAGAAATTAATCCCAATCATCCTTTGTTTAAAAAAATGGAAGGAGATATTGAACAGTTTGAAGATTGGTCGCACCTTATATTCGATCAAGCACTCTTAGCGGAGGGGGGGCATATGGCAGATCCAGCTTCATTTGTGCGCCGGATGAATCAAATGCTCATGAAATAATATAGGGCGCATTCATCGCCAAAGTAATTCAATCAAGGGGTGAATAAAGCACCCCTTGATTTATAAAAAAGGTATGTTTCCCTCTTGAGGATCATCTTATGTCAGACAATAAATAGGTGGTGTTCAAAACTAATTCAGGTAATATAATCTAATAACATACGGTGAATACAAGTCACCAAAATAATGGAGATAAAATGCGTATAAGAGCACTAAAGAATGACTATTTTTTATTATGCGCGCTAATTTTTTGGCCTACAACTTTCTTGCAAGCGCAGACATTTCCAAACAAACCAATTACGATGATCGTACCTACTGCACCAGGTGGACCAATTGATTTGACTGCGCGCGTTATTACAAAGCAACTGGCGATTGAATTTGGACAGCCTATCGTTGTTGTGAATAGACCTGGAGCCTCGCAAAAGATTGGCGTAGAATCCCTTATTAATTCAGCGAAAGATGGGTATACCATTGCCGCTGTATCCCCAGCATCTATGACGATTAATCCGATTTTGGATAAAAATGTTGGATATGATCCGGTCAATGACGTCACTCACTTGATCAATGCGATTGAGTACCAATCAGTGCTGGTAGTTCATCCATCCATTCCCGTTAGAAATTTGGCTGAATTAGTAGCCTATGGACGAGCAAATCCGGGCAAATTAACTTTTGGGAGTGGTGGTGGAGGCTCAAGTATTCACTTTACAACTTCTGCCTTTCTTAGCTTAACTGGAATTAAAGCCCTGCATGTGCCCTATAAATCCAGTGGACCAGCGATGTTAGGTTTGTTAGGGGGTGAAGTGAGTATGTTGATGCCAGATTTAGGAGACATCAAATCCCATATTGCTACCAACCAAGTTACCGGTTTAGCTATTTCAGGAACTGCTAGAGCGAAAGTATTGCCCAACGTTCCAACATTTTCTGAGGCTGGTATTCCAGAGCTCAAGAACTGGAATTACACGGGTTGGATTGGCGTTGTCGCACCAATTGGCATACCTAAAGATGTTTCAGCTAAATTACAAGCAGCATTACAAGCCAGTATGAAAGCTCCCGCCGTCAAAGAGGCTTTTGATAACATAGGTTTTAAAATCGTTGCAACACCTGCAGATGAGTTTAAAAAGCAAATTCAGGATGGTTTAGAGGTTAATAGAAAGATTGCAAAAGAAGGCAACATCACGAAGTAGAGGTTGGGTAGGCACCAGCTTTTTTCAAAATTTCAAATAGTCGTGGTGGCGTCATTGGCGCTTGAGTCAGAAAAATACCAGTATCTGAGATTGCATCCTCGATTGCAGCAACAATTGCAGCGGCTGCGGGAATTGTGCCGCCCTCACCAGCGCCTTTAACTCCAAGAGGATTGAGCGGAGAAGGCGAGAAGAGGTGATACATCTGCACTTTCGGAACATCAGTTGCCATGGGTAACAAATACTCGCCAAAATTCGTTGTGATCGGTTGGGCTTGGTCGTCATACTGCATGTCTTCTAATGTTGAATTACCAATGCCATGAGCGATTGAGCCTTGTACCTGACCATCTACCAATAATGGATTAATCAGATTACCACTGTCATGTGTCATGACATATTTCAGAATATTAATTTGGCACGTATCACGATCAAGCTCCAATTCAACAGCAGCGGTACCATTGCAGTAGGTCGATTGAGCAGGTGAAAAATATTCAGTAGACTCTAGTCCGTTCGTTACACCTTCCGGAAATGAAAAACCTGGCATACCCTGAGAGACTCTTGCAAGGTCAGCAAAAGATTTCTTTTTTGATGAATCTTCAATGGTGATGGCGTAACCATCTAATAACTGAATATTGTCTACACGAGTTTGCATTAAAAATGCTGCTAAACCCTTAATCTTTTCAGCTACTTTTTGAGACGCTAAGAAAACTGAATTTCCCGCATTGACTGTTACCCGACTGGCAAAAGTACCAATACCCATCGAGATCGCATTTGTATCAGCAGTAATGACATCTATCATTGCTAGGGGAACTTGAAGTTGGTCTGCACAGATTTGCATAAAAGTGGTTTTATGACCCTGCCCTTGTGAAGATGCTGAAGTCAAGATTGTTATGCGGCCAGTTTGTTGGACGCGAACAGTCGCACCCTCAAATGGGCCAAGACCCGTACCTTCTACAAAATTAGCAATACCAATACCTAAATAACGCCCCTCTTTTAATGCAGCAGCTTGTCTTGCAGGAAAATCATCATAAGCAATTTTTTCTAACGCAAGAGCTTGACACTGAGGATAGTCGCCACTGTCGTATACCATGGGTTTTCCATCTCGATAGATGAAGCCATTGTTATAGGGCATTTGTTCAGGTTGAATAAAATTTCTACGGCGGATTTCAGCGCGATCAATACCTAATTGGCGAGCGGCTTTATCTAAAATCCGCTCCATGGCAAACACAGCTTGTGGCCTACCTGCGCCACGCACGGGCGAGGTCGCATTTTTATTGGTATAAACCACTTTAAGATTAACATCAATAGCTGGAATAACATAAGGACCAGGGGTTGTTGTTACACCGATGTAGGGAGTAATAATTCCCCAGGGAAGATAGGCCCCATTGTCATGCGTCATATCTATTTTCATAGCCAATATTTTGGCATTAGCATCAAGAGCAATTGAAATATCCCACCATTGATCACGTTCTTGAGTAGCTGTATAAAAATGTTCTCGACGATCCTCAATCCATTTAACAGGACGTAGCAAATCATGAGCAGCAATTGCAACCATGGCCTCTTCAGGATAAAAGATAGCTTTAGGCCCAAATCCACCACCAACATCGTGATGAATGATTCGTATAAACTCCGGATCCCACTTTAAGATATCAATTAAATTTTTCTTTTCTAAATGAGGCGTTTGGCCAGAAGACCAAACAGTTAATTGTCCGGATGCTTGGTGGTATTCAGCCGCGTAACCACGGGTCTCCATTGGATGAGCGGAGCCTCGATTATTCCAGAATACCTCTTGAACAACGTGAGTTGCTTGAGAAAACCCAGAATCAACCTCACCAAAATGCACATTCAATTGTGCAGCTAAATTATTCGGAATACCGCTAAAAAAAGAAGGGGCATTGGCATCAAGAGCTTTTAAGCAATCAGCCACAACAGGAAGTATTTCGTACTCTACATCAATTAAATTACAAGCATCTTCAGCAATATAGCGATTATCTGCAACCACGAAAGCGACAGCATCACCCACACAGCAGACCTCCTTACTTACTAAAACTTCTTGCATCATCAAGTGTTTGATGGAAGGGTTAGGTACGAGAATAGGCAGACGTGTTTGGGCAGACTCAGGCAGATCTTTGTGTAAATAGATTTTATGAACACCAGGTAATTGACTGGCTTTACTGATATCGATCGAAAGTATTTTTGCATGTCCATGAGGACTACGCACGAATGCTGAATACAGCACATTGGTAAGTGGGATATCGTCCACATACTTGCCAAGACCTTGCAAAAGCAAATGATCTTCGGTTCTTTGCATTCTTGAACCAATAAATTGGTTAGGGCGAGCATGCGGTAATAGGGAGTCTTCTTGATGGTTGTTCATACTCTTTGATCTCTTAATTTTTGCGCTGCGAGCAATGCAGCCTCAACGATTGCTTGATATCCTGTACAGCGACAAAGGTTGCCAGTAATAGCTTCTCTCACTTGCGATTCAGTAGGAGAGAGATTCTCATTTAAGAGTTCAGTCAAGGTTGTTAACATTCCAGGAGTACAAAAGCCACATTGAAGACCATGACATTCTTGAAAGGCTTGTTGGAGAACTGACAGAGTTCCATCAGCATGGGCTAAGCCTTCAATCGTCGTAATCTCGCATTGGTCTGCTTGTACTGCAAGTGTAAGACATGCTCTAGCCGAACTGCCATTAAGCAATACTGTACAAGCACCACAGACACCATGCTCACACCCCAAATGCGTCCCTGTTAAAGATAAATCCATACGTAAAAAATCTGCTAAAGTTCTACGTGACTCAACTTCACGCTCATAAGCTTTACCGTTGACATATACTTTTATGCGATGAAAATCCATCATGATATCCTTTTTTTTGCACGCTCAAATGCTTCTAACAGCGCACGTCGAGTTAATGTTTTGGCTAGATGCCGACGATAATCAGAAGTATTCAAAGCATCTTCCATAATATTAGGTAGCTTTTCTATGTCACCCAAGGCCATACGAATAGCACTTTCATCGGCAGCTTGATTAATTAGGGCACTTTCAGTATTTAGTAACCTGACAGGTGCTGCATCAATTCCGCAAAGGGCAATAGATATTCTCTCAATAGTTGATGCTACACTGAGATTCACAAGTACAGCAACACCAACAATTGCGTAATCCCCATGCCGCCTAGAGTATTCCATAAATGACCAACCATGTGTCTTAGGCCAAATACTCAGTTTAGCGCCGAGCATAATTTCATTAGGGGCTAAATCAGGCGTCATATACATCGCCGTCCAATGTGCAATGGGAATTTCACGCTTGCCTGATTGACTAGCGACCTCAATGACACCATCTAAAGCAGCGGTAAAACAAGGCTGCTCTGAAGATGGGTCAAGGTGGCACAAGCTGCCGCCAAAAGTACCGCGGTTTCTGATTTGACGGTGACTCACAAAAGAGTACGCTTGGGAAACCAGCGGAATGTGTTCTTGAACGAGTGCAGAAGAGTAAATCGCTTGTTGCCTAGTCATAGAGCCAATATGTAATTGTTGATTTTCTTTCGAGATATGATTTAACTCAGTCACCTGATTTAAATCAATTACATGATCGGGCATCACAAAACGAAAATTCATCATCGGCATTAATGATTGCCCCCCCGCGATAATTTTGTAATTATCCAGTTGAGCGACTAGATCAAGAGCCTCACTTAACTGTTGAGGCCTATGGTAAATAAACGGGGCTGGCTTCATAATTTGATTTTAGCTTTTCTTAATAAAGATATTTTTAATCCATATTATCAAAGTTTGCCATAATAATTGGTGGATTTGTATAGAGTTATTCGTCGCTGAAGCACTCACTAAGGGTTTGGGTTGCTCTGTAGATGAAGGGGCGGAGGTCGTGATTGTCTGAGATGGTTTTTCATCAACAATCATTATGGAAAGATTTTTACCAAATTCATTGATTAACTGTTGAGAAATTGCTTGAATCATGCCAACACCTCGTCCATACTGCGCGACAGATCCAGACAAGGTTACATCTGATAAAATATTAACTTGAGTCTGATTTGCAACCTCGACCAGTTCAACATCAATTAATCCTTGAGCACCACCACGTCCTTTAGTGTCAGTTCCGCTCGCAGAAATTTTTGCTAAATAATTTGGAGCATTAAGCTCAGTAAAGCCAAATTTACCTGAAAAATTAAAAGTCATAGGACCTAATTTGACATTAAACCCGCCTTGATAGAACCCATCAGGCAACTTATTTCCCAAGACAGCACCAGGAAAACAAGGAGCAGATTTTTCAATATCGGTAATGAGATCCCATACTTTATCCCTCGTAGCATTTGCCATGAAAGATGTTTTTATAATTAATGCCATGATTGTTTTTGCAAGAAAGTTTAAAAACGATAAATAGTTATTGCGATGCCAGAACTCCAGATAAGAGATTAGAAGCGTACCGAGCTGCGATGTCAAAATCTTTACCTGGAGCGAGATTTAAGTATTCTTTCACCGCAGATAAAGCTGCACGATCACGAGTCACTAATTTTGCAATATAGTCGTTTACTAGTTCAGAAAAGTTCTCTATTGGAAGTATTTTACTGACAAAGCCATATTCGAAAGCTTGTTGAGCATCGATTTCATCGGTTGAATACACCAAATGGGCAAGTGCTTTTCTTGGCACGACATGCATGACTGCCGAAATTGCCAAAGTGGGCGGCAAATTACTTTTCATTTCCGGCAAAGAAAAGCGTGCTTTTGAAGATGCTAAAGTGATATCACATAATGTAGCAATTGCACACCCCAAACCAAATGCATTACCAAATACAGAGGAAACAAGAGGAATTTGACAAGATTTCATAGCTGCATAAACAGCCAAAAGCGGATCAGTTACTTCAGCACGGATTTGATTAGCACTTTTCTTGAGAGGAATATTGCTTGGCTCAGGCTTATGTAATTGACGACCTTGCGAAAAATCATCACCTTGACCTGTTAGGTGAATCACTTTGATATCCATATTAAAACTAAAGTCATTAATCAGCTGAGTCATTTCCTTAACCATCGACATTTCTAAACGGTTACCAGACTCGGGTCGATTAATGACGATACGAGCTATAGAATTTTCTACATCTACTATTAAATTACTCACAATCAAACCTTATTCAAAAAAATATTAATCTTCAAGGGGGATACCTTTAGTTTCTGGACCAAACCAGATGGCAACTAATCCAACAATAAAAAACAAAGAAAGGATAGCAGCTACTTTGGGAATAGACCCCATAGAGTGAATTAAAAATCCAGCACTTAAAGGACCGAAGCCCGTCAAAAAGCGCGCCATGTTCCAGCAAAAACCTTGCCCAGTGCCACGCACACGTGTTGGAAACAACTCAGGCAAGTACGTTGCGAAAGTTCCAAAGCCACCAATGACGAAGTAACCATAGATAGGCATAAACCAAATCAAAGTATAAATGTCATTTACTTGGGTAAATAAATAGAGAGAAGAAACCAAAGCAAGACTCCAAAAGAGGAAGTAGCACTTTCTTCTACCCAAGAAGTCAGATAGCCAGATTAAGCTTACATATCCAGCAAAAGCACCAAGCATCATCAGCATAAAGGCATAACTCACCATACTTACTGGATTTCCTGCTTTTGCTGCAGTAGTTAATTGCATAATCCAGGTTGGCAATAAAGACAAGCCAGCCCAACAACCCAACATAGCAGCTGAAGCCACTGTAACCCCCACGATCGTGTTCTTCAAATGCGGCTTACTAAAAATAGCGCTAAAAATTTTCCAATTTGAAGATTGTTCAGGATCATTTTTCCTTTCCTCATTTACACGCAGCCATCTTTCAGGCTCTTTCACATAGCGACGAATAAAGATAGTCAAAAATAATGGAATAATTCCAACACCAATCACAACGCGCCAGCCATATTCACCGAGAAGTAAATTATTAATAGCGGCTAAGAAGAATCCAACCGCAAAGGCAAGCTGCATCACTTGAATCGCGCGAGCTCTATTTTTAGCGGGCCATGTTTCGGCAATAATTGCTGCACCTGCAGCCCATTCTCCACCAATACCGATACCAGCTAAAGCTTGGAAGAAAGCCAGCATTTCCCAGCTGGTTGCAAATGCACTAAGGCCTGTAAAGAGGGCATAAATTAAAATCGTAACACCCATGATCTTTGCGCGACCATAGCGATCCGCGGCAATACCAAAAAGTACACCACCAATACCCCATGCAAACAACTTAATCGCAATAACAAGACTTCCTATTTTCGCGATTTCAGCAGGATTGGTTGATTGAATCAGTTCTTTAATGCATGGAAATAAAATTAAAGTAAAGATGTTTAAGTCCATCGAGTCAAACATCCAGCCTAAGAAGGCTGATAAAAGAACAAGCTTTTGATATTTAGTAATTTCAGATGATTCATCTGAACCATCACCAGCCAAGGTATGCGTTACCATGACGTCTCCTTCGTTGCCTTTTTTGGCATTATATTAATTATTGTGTAAGGAAGATACCTATTTGAATATTAGAACTTAAATACTTATATTGTCAATAATTATATTTTTGCTATATTGTCAGTATAAAAACCAATATATATGCTGGGGGACACAATGAGATGACAATGCAAAATTACACGAAACCTTTGCCTTTGATCGATGAACGAAGTAAGCCCTTTTGGGATGCAGCAAAAAATCATTTGATTCAATTGCCACAATGTAGGACTTGCGAAAATATTCGAGCTCAATTTGAAGATTTTTGCCCGAAGTGTGGTTCAGAATTATTTATATGGAAAACTCTAAGTGGTAATGGAACTATTTGGTCACATTGTGTTTTTCATCAAAAATACTTTCCTGAGTTTGAGGAAGATTTACCCTATGGGGTAGTCATGGTGGAGTTGGATGAGGGACCTAGATTAATTAGTAATATAGTTAACCAGGGGCAAGCTCAACTCAAAGTTGGCCTCCGAGTAAAGGCTTACTTTGAAGACGTTACGGGTGAAATTACATTAATCAAATTTACGCCTAGAAATGAGTAGTACGCTCTTTAATATACCGCTTCAAGAGCGCTTGATTGGCGCTTTCCTAAAGAAGCAATCGCAACTTATCGGGGATAAAACTTTTCTAGAGTTTGAACATAGTTCATGGACATTTTCCGAGGTTAATGAGAAATCATTAGCGGTCGCAAAAGGGTTATTAAAGCTTAATATAAAGCAACAAAGAGGTGTATTGGTGATGTTGCCCAATTGTCCAGAGATGATTTTTACTTGGTTTGGATGTGCTTTAATCGGAGCGATTAATATTCCAATCAATCCCCATTTAATGGGCGACATACTTGCAAGACCATTTATTGATTCTCAAGCAGAAATCATCATCATCCACGCAGATTTTCTTAAGGTATTAAAAACACTTCCAGAGAACGTCATTTCAACCATCAAGAAAATTGTGATTGTAGGAGACTGGAATTCAACGACTGACTTCTCTGCACAAATTATACAATTTAACGAATGGTTAGAAGATGCAAAATTTCAGCCTGAATATACAGATGTGGGAAGTTACCAAGATATACAAACCATTTTTTACACATCCGGAACGACTGGACCTGCAAAAGGTGTTCAAACAACGAATGCACATCAATTCTCAGCTGCGATTGGCTTAATCAGGGTGGTTGGTTTAAAACAAGACGATATTTTATTTACGCCGTTTCCTTTATTTCATGGTTTTGCAGCAAGACTGGGCGTATTACCATGTTTGTTAGTGGGAGCAACAGTGAGTGTCGCTCCCAAATTTACAGCAGCACATTATTGGGAGCAGGTAGTTCAGTCAAAAGCGACAGTTGGACATTCATTATTTAGTACGCCAAGAGCACTTTTAGATCAAGAGCCTAATGAGTATGAAAAAAAACATCAATTGAGGGTGATGTTTAATTCGCATTACTCACAAGAATTTGAAGAGCGCTTTAAAGTGCCACTAGTCGAGGGATTCTCAATGACAGAAACAGGATTTGTCTTATATTCCAATTGGGAGAATAGAAAAATCGGTTCTTGTGGAAAAGCTCATGAAGATTGGGAAGCAAAATTAGTCGATGAGTATGACCAAGATGTTTCTATTGGCGAATTGGGTGAACTTGTCGTTAGACCAAAACTACCTTTCATTATGATGCAAGGGTATTTAAATCAACCAGATAGTACAGTCAAAGCTTTTAAAAATCTTTGGTTCCATACTGGCGATATGATGAGGCGAGACAAAGAAGGTTATTACTATTTCGTCGATAGAGCAAAAGAGCGGATTCGAAGAAAGGGTGAGAATATTTCATCCTTTGATATCGAGCAAATTATTAATGGACATAGTGCAGTAAAAGAATGTGTTGTATTACCATTACCTAATGGTAAAGAAGATGACATTCGTCTGATTGTTGTTAAAAATGATCAGTATTTATCAGAGAAAGAGTTAGCGGATTGGATTAAACAAAAACTACCTAAATTAATGTGGCCATCTTATATCGAGTTTGTTGAACGTTTGCCATATACGCCTACATTTAAGGTTGAGAAATTAAAGTTAATGAGCGATGGGCTAACACCAAATGCATGGAAACTGCAATGAATTATGAATTCAAACAATGTAGTGATGAGCTCAATGAAATTGGTGAAGGCCCATTGTGGCATCCTGAAATGGATTCGGTATATTGGGTAGATGTAGGCCTAAAACCATTGAAGTTGTTTCAATACAATTTAAGCACCCAAAAAACACAAGTTTTCCAGTTGCCTTCACGAGCCTCAAGTATCCGTCTAAAAAAAGACGGGAATTTAATTTTAGGCTTCCAAAAAGGCTTGGCGATCTTTAATGTAAAAACCCATGAGATCACAAACATTGAAGTACAGGGAATTGATTTCACTCAAGAGCGACTGAACGATAGTGAGGCTGATTCAATGGGTCGCTTGTGGATTGGAAGCTTCGACCGCCAACTAAAAAATAATATTGGTAGGTTATATAAGATTGACGCAAACTTACAAGCTCATTCGATGGATGGTGCAATGATGATGTCCAACGGAATTGCTTGGAGCCCTGATGATAAAACGTTATATTTCTGCGATTCAAGACCGGGGAAAATTTATGCCTATGACTTTGACATCGAAAACGGAACAATATCCAATAAACGTATTTTTATGGATTTTGTGGGGAGAAAAGGGAGACCAGATGGATGCACCATGGACTTAGATGGTTTTTTATGGGTTGCTGAAATTGATGGTGGTCAACTATTAAAAATACGTAATGACAGTTATATTGAAGAAGAGATATGCCTCCCAGTGAAAAAGCCAACCAACTTAACATTTGGTGGAAAGGATTTAGATACACTGTTCATTACATCAATGACTTTTGGACTTTCAAATGAGGAAATACAAAACCAGCCTTTATCAGGCAAATTATTTTGTTGTAAAGTAAATTCAAAAGGTAAGCTAGAAAATTTAATTTAATTTTTATAGAAGGAGACTGCCGTGAAAAAAATCATTAGTATGTTTCAAAAGTTAGGTATTGTTTGCCTTACGTCATTCTGTTTTTATGCAAACTCACAGGACTCTTTTCCAAACAAGCCAATCCATATTGTGGTGCCATTTGCCCCAGGTGCTTCCGATGTCCAGATACGTGCTTTGGCACCACTTATATCTGCTAAATTAGGACAGCCAATTATTATTGATAATATGCCTGGTGGAGGTGGCGTCATTGCTGCAAATGCAGTCAAATTAGCAAAGCCGGATGGTTACACACTATTTTTTACAGGGATGGCGACAGTAACTATGGTGCCATCACTTAGAAAAGATATCAGCTATTCCTTAAAAGATTTTGCGCCTTTAGGAAATATTAGTTCAATTACTGGGGTAATGATTGTTTATCCAAGTAAAAACTATAAGAATCTTAAAGAGCTGATTCAATATGCTCGGGAAAATCCAGGGAAATTAAATTATGGTACTCCAGGAATTGGAACTGCAGGACATACATTTGGTGTAGGCCCTCAGGTATATGGAGACTATTTACTCACGCACATTCCTTATAAAGGAGGCTCTGAGGTTGTGGCTGCAGTGATTGGCGGAAATGTTGATGTTGGTTTTGTGTTACCTAATATTGCCATGTCGCACTTGCAAAGCGGTTCAATTAAAGCATTTGCTGTAACGGCTTCAAAACGATCAGAGTTTTTGCCTGATGTACCAACTTATCGAGAATTAGGCATTAATTATGTCGATGGCGAAAGTTATGGAATATTAGGCCCTAAAGATTTACCGCCACAAGTCATTCAAAAAATATCAGCGGCGATTGCAGAAGCAGTTGCAGACTCTAACTTTAAGGAGTTAATGCGAAAAAGTGCGATATCAGTTGAATATTTAAATCCGGAGCAATACAAATCATTACTCGTAGAAAGAGAAGGCGCATGGAATCAGCATTTGAATAATCCTAAATTTTTAGATTTAATTAAGAAATAAACATGCGAACAAAACCAAACATTGCCATTATTGGAGTAGGAAATACTGCTTATGGTAATTTCCCGGAGGAGGACTCTAATTCCCTCGCTGTTAAGGCATTTAAAAACGCATTATTAGATGCCAATATTCAAGCGAAGGATATTGATGGAATTGTGACTCACCGGGTAGGTAACTATCAAAAGATATGTGAAATGACTGGCATTAATCCAGAGTTTATTTCCATACAGCCACCTAATGGCAGATTGTGCGGCGTATCTATCCAAATAGCTGCTTTAGCATTAATGACGGGACAGGCTAAAACAATTGCTTTATTTTATGGTAATGATGGTAAATCTGGTGGTTCAAAATATGGTGGTAAAAGTGATCGTTATGATACAGCCGCAGAACAGCTATGGTTTCCTTACGGAATGACTTCTCCGGGAGCTGTGAATGCGCTCATGTTTCAAAGGCATTGTGAGTTATATGGCACGACGTCTGAGGATTTAGCCCAAATTGCAGTGGCAATAAGATACCATGCTCAACTAAATCCACAAGCCGTCTTGCGAAAGCCGATGACGATTCAAGATCATCAATCATCTAAAATGATATGTGCACCGTTACGTTTATTTGATTATTGTCAGATTAATGATGGTGGAATTGCAATGATTATGACAACGAATGATCGAGCCATTGATTATGCAAAGCAACCGGTCTATATACGTGGCTTTGGACAAGCATCGAGTCTAGCTAATGGGATTGTTTCTGAAGACTTTAATTGGGGGCCGATGAATCGTGTAGCCCAATATATTTATTCTGACTCAGGTATAGAACGATCAGAGTTAGATGGAATCATGATTTACGACAACTTCACCCCTTCAGTCATCTTTGGACTAGAAGGGTTTGGATTTTGCAAGCAGGGTGAAGGAGGAGACTTTGTAAAAGGTAACCGTCTACGATTGAATGGCCCCTTGCCTTTAAATACAAGTGGCGGTCACCTTTCCGAAAGTTATATGCAGGGCTGGAATTTAAATATTGAGGCAATCAGACAAATTAGAGGTGAGTGCGATGTGCGCCAAATTAAAGATGCAAAGCATATCCAATACATTGCGCCAGGTCCAGTAAGCACCTCTATTATTTATAGTGCGGAGAAACACAGATGACTCAAATGATGAATGCTGTACAAATTAATTCTTTTGGTGGTCCTGAAGTATTAATTTATGGTCAAGCACCAATTCCTCTGGTGGGGCCACGAGATATTTTGTTGAAAGTTGCTGCGTGTGGGATTGATAGAAAAGATTTATCAATTAGAGAAGGAACTATCCGCAAGAAATCCGTTGCTTATCGAACATCAAGCAATGATAAAAGTAACGATATTGAATTTCCATTAATACTAGGAACAGAAATATCAGGGACCATTGTGGAGACTGGATCGCAAATTCATCAATTTACGACTAGCCAAAGAGTTGCCTCATTGCCAAGAAGAGGACACTGTGGTACTTGTCTTTATTGCCATACAGGCAGATCTGAATCATGTGCAAGTGCATGGTTTATTGGTCAAGATGCTAACGGCGGGTATGCGCAATATGTTCTTGTTGGAGCGGATAGTATTTGCCAAGTTCCTGACGCGGTTGATTTACAGGAAGCATGTATAAGTGCCGCCTGTATTGGGACGATGATTCGCGCGGTAAGAGATATAGGTAAAGTGCAAATAGGCGAAAAGGTTTTAATTACAGGCGCATCAGGAGGCTTAGGCGTCCATGCCATTCAACTTGCGAAATTAGCGGGGGCATTTGTCATAGCCACAACATCAAGTAGTAAAAAAGTAAATCAATTGAAAATACTTGGGGCTGATGAAGTCATTGTGACAGAAAAAAATCGCGATTGGAGTAGTGATGTAACTAGAATGACCTCTGGTCAAGGGGTGGACGTTGGTATTGATATTGTAGGAGTATCCAATTTTAAGTCGACCTTAAAATCTATGGCCCTATATGGCAGATTAGTCTGTGTTGGAGAAGTCGAGGGAGGTGTTGCGGAGTTTCGGCCAGCGATTGCGCTTCTCAAGCGTTTACAAATATTGGGGTCATATGCTCCTGGAGTAGAACATATGGCTAAAGCACTAGAGTTACTAGCCGATAAAAAAATAAAAGCAATTATTGACTCTTATAATCTTCTTCCAGATGCGGCTAAGTCGCATGCAAAAATGATGCAATCAATAGATAATTTTGGCAGGCTCATATTGGTGCCAGGAAATTAACATATGACCAATCATCTTGGTACATCTTTTGAGATGGCAGAATTAAGAAACTTGCCTCTAGAGCAAAGAACATTTTCACCCTTGTTTTTTAATAGTATTCAAAAAAATGCTACCCAACTATTTATAACTGATGGCAATGAGCACTATACCTATGCTCAATTTGGGAAAAAAGTTCTGAGACTTGTGCATGGCCTTGCCACCCTTGGGATCGATAAGGGAACTTTAGTCCCTTTAATCGCGGGCAACTCGATAGAGTATGTCATTACATGGTTTGCACTTCACTTAAGAGGCGCTCAAATTGCATTTGTCAATCCGGGTTTAAAGGGGCGAGTATTCGAACAAGTGTTAACTAACTGTAAAAGTAAATACGCATGTATAAGCAATGAGGTGCTTAATCAATTACAAGAAATTGACCCCTCTATTTATAACTATTTTGAGCATTTAATCCTGATCGACTCTGATGCAGATTCATCCCACAAGATGCAAGAAAACTCAAAACTAAGAAAAATAGATGACTTGTATCAAGACGAAGATCATCAATATGTATCGCAATCGCATTTCAGCGATGTACAATCCATTTTCTTTACATCAGGATCTACGGGACCATCTAAAGCGGTGATGATGCCCAATGGGCATTTTTTTGCCAATCCATCTAGCTTTATCAAGATAACTGACTTAACACGAAATGATATTTTGTATAACTCCTTGCCTTTATTCCATGGGATTGGTTCAAGACAGGGCGTTTTACCTTTTTTCATGGTGGGCGGTCAAGTTTATTTAGATAAAAAATTTAGCGCATCACAGTTTTGGCATTCAGTTGTAAAATCAAAAGCAACGATTGCTTTACTAACGCCATCTATGCCAGCTATTTTGAAGTCAAAAATAGAAACACCATATGACAGCAATCATCAATTAAGAGCTGTTTACAACGTCTTGTATGACGAAGATTTTGAAAAGCGCTTTAAAGTCCACATGTTGTCATCATTTGCTATTACAGAAATTGGAGTAGTGATTTATACGCCATATGGACAGAGAAAACTTGGGTCCATGGGTAAGTGTCATGAGGATTGGGAGTTAGCTATTGTCGATGATCATGGCAATATCGTTCAGCCTGGTCAAGAGGGACAACTAGTTTGTCGGCCAAAAAGCCCATTCATCATGATGATAGAGTATTTAAATATGCCAGAAGCTACTGTATCAGCGGTGCGACATTTATGGTATCAAACTTCTGATTTTATGAGGCAGGATGAAGAAGGTTTTTTCTATTTTGCCGGAAGAGATAAAGATCGAATTCGAAGACGTGGTGAAAATATTTCACCATTTGAGATTGAAACAGAAATGCGTACCCATCCAGATGTGGCAGATTGCGTTGCTGTTGGATACCCTGCTGCTGATGGGGAGGATGAAATCAGGGTTTATGTTTTAGGGGCACCAAAGAAAGAGTTATCGGATATTAAAATTTTTAAGGAATGGTTATCTCCTAGACTTCCCGCATCGATGATACCGAGATACTATGAATATATTGAACAATTTCCTCTTACGAATACTGAAAAGATTGACCGCAAGACTTTAAGAGCTCTAGAGCTTAGTGAGAAGAGTTGGGACTCTCAGAACATCTAGATAGTACCTATTTAAATGACTTGTTGATTTATCAGTAATTCATATTGATGGTCATCGAAATTTAAAAACTCTTTGAAAACAAAGGCATTATCTTCACCAATTTGCGGTGCTCGAAAAGCAGTATTTTGACTGGAGCGTTCCAATTTAGGGAAAAATCCCGGTACTGGAAATTGACCTAAGCTAGGATGATTTGCTTGAATAACGTCTCCACGAGACTTGAAATAAGCGTTGGAGGCAAGGGTTTCTCCATTTTGCACAATAGATGCATCAATACCTAGGTTGCCCAATAGAGAAAATATTTCTTCGGTAGTATTTGATGCAGACCAATCTCTTATGGCATTACCCAAATGCATATCAGTGAATAAGTTAAATTGATTGGCTAAAGCAGAACGGCTAAGAGGATCCATTTTAATTAAAAACCAGTGATTATCGATAGATTGAAAAGCGGGATAAGCGATCGGATTTTCTAAAATACCCCAACCATGGGGATTATTCGTGCCTTGACGGATAGGAGCTGAACTAGAGGAGTAAAACTGAAACGCAAGCATTTCTAATAGAGGCTCATATAGCGCCAGATCAATATGAATATCCTTTCTATGATTGTCAAGAAGAAGCATGTTAATCATAAAACTGCCATACAAACCGGAACTTGCATCAGCTAAAGAAAAGCCAGTATATAACGGGGGCTCATTTGGATGTCCAGTTAGAGGGACTATACCACTCAAACCTTCAGCAATTTTTCCGAAACCAGGCTTCGTGGCATAGCTCCCGTCCTGGCCGTAGCCCGAAATACTCAAAATAATGAGCTTTGGTACAAGAGCATGAAGAGTTGAAGTTCCTATTCCAAGCTTATCCAAAACGCCAGGACGATAATTCTCGATAAGGACATCAGCTTTTTGAATCAATTGTTTAAATACATCGATACCTAAAGGATTTTTCAAATTGAGACTGATGCATTTTTTATTTCGAGAAGCAACACCCCACCAAATCGGGATACCATTTATTTTAGGACCTGATTGACGAAGACCATCACCAACAATTGGTTGCTCAATTTTAATGACAGTAGCACCCATTTCCGCCAATAAACTTCCAGCAAATGGGCCAGCAATGATGGTGCCTAGCTCAATGACTATAATGCCTTGAAGTGGTAAGGTGTTATTTGGGTAGGGTGTCATTACGAATGATTATTTGGTATTGCTTTTAAAATGGCTAAAGAGCGCTCATACATGGCTTGATCAATCATGGATCCTTGAAACGTAGTAGCCCCCAAACCTTTTGCATTAGCATTTAAAAATGTTTGGATAAGACCTTTGTGATAAATAATTTCATCATCTGACAAGCTAAATACTTGGTTAGCAATTTCCACATGACTAGGATGAATCAGTGCAACACCAGCAAAGCCAATTTTTTTTGCTCGTTGAATGAGTACTTTGACATAGTCTAGATCTTTAATATTCATACCGATGATTCCAGCGATGGGATAAGGCGCATTGGCAGCCTTACTTTCCAAAACCACCTTACTTTGCAAATAAAGTTGCTCTAGCCCATCTGGAGAAGCTTCATACCCAATCGCTTTTGCTATGTCACCACCGGTAGGGCCACTAACACCAGTCATTAAACTTTTCACGCGAGGACTAGCATTTGCAATCTCAAAGCCCTGATAAATTCCTAAAGCTGTTTCTGGAAGAGCGATGATATCAATGGATTGCGGGAGTAAATGCGCTTTAATTTCTAACTCTAAAAGAAGTTGGTCAATTAGCATTGTGTCCTTTGCGGACTCGATTTTAGGGACCATAATGCCACTGAGATATTCACAAACGATAAAGTTGAGATCATCAAGCCCACCTTCTTGAAGTGAGTTAATTCTGACAAAGCAAATAATGTGGTCATCATGCAATATTTTCATTAATTTTTTTACTTGAAGACGCGCTTGCTCAAGTTCATGCTTTGGAACTGCGTCTTCTAAGTCAAGAATAACTGCTTGTGGTTTAAATCGCATCGCTTTTAACACAAAATCTTCACGATTGGCAGGGACAAATAAAAGAGATTTAATTGGCCAATAATTAGATGTAATTTGATTCATAAAATTAAGTTGGTTAGTTAAGAGTTTTTTGAGAAATTAGTTGCAGAAAATCTAAAGTATGAGCACCTAAATCAGGAGCATTACATACATCAACTTGACGAAGACCAGACACCTTAGGAATACGAACCGTTTGAAAAGTATCTTTATGACCACTTAAGTACATTGAAGCTAAATTATTTCGTTCTATCACCATTGGCTCATGAAGGATATCTAGTGCGTTATAAATAGGACCGACTACGATATCTGCTTCTTGAGCAATGCGTAAGACTTCTTCCAGAGTTTTGGAAGATACCCAAGTATTCAGTTTGAGATAAAGATCTTTCATGTGATCTGCGCGAGCTTTGGGTGTTGCATAGTCTGGGTGATTTGCAAGTTCAGGACCTCCGATTAAATGTAAAAGACGCATGGCAACTTCTTGACTAGCGGCTGAAACGGCGATGTATTTACCATCTTTTGTTAGGGGCATATTAGAAATACCGGCATTCATCGGAAAATTATTTCCATTGCGCAAAACGGGCTGACCTTCTAACGAGGCAATTGGTAATTGCCATTCAATCATACGGAGAACAGCTTCATGCATTGCCATGGAAATAGGCCTAGGAGAAGTTAAGGATTTTCTAGAAAATCCTAATTCTGCCAGTGCGCCCGAAGCAGCCATCATTCCTGCAAGATATTCAGCAATCGGCGCCTCTACTCCAACAGGAGGTCCATCTTCCCAGCCCGTTAAGTGCATCATTCCAGAATTAGCAGCAGTAAACTCGGCAAGTGATGACCCTTGCCAAAGATGGGACATATCTGTGCCAGAGGCATAAATATCAATGACTAAAGGTTTTTTCATACACGACGCATAATGTTTTAACCAAGGATCGATTTCCCATTGAGAAGGGCCTATGTCAGTTATGATGACATCGACATGACTTAGAATGTCACTGACTGATAAGGTACTTTTTAAAGAAGAAGGATCGATTGCAACCGAGAATTTATTCTTACTGATCGTATTCCACCACTTAATTTGGTAGTCAGATGGAACTAAAAATCGCAACGGATTTCCTGAGGGAAAAGTTTCATTTATAAAAACCTTTGCTCCAAATTTTGCCATTAATTGACTGGCATAAGAACCCGATAAGGAGCTGCCAAGTTCTAAAATGATAAGATTTGACAGTGGTAGATTATTCATTAAATATAGTATGGCAATGTGTTATCTTAGAATACATGATAACTTTACAGTAATGTATTAAATAGCACTTATCCTTTCGGGAGACAATATGCATAGAGATAAAGTTCAGATATATATCCAATTTGTTTTTAGCTTTATTGCCCTCATGTTGACCCCTTCATTATTGATGGCAGTAGAAATAAACTATCCACAAAAACAAATCAATATCATTGTTCCGTACGGTCCTGGAGGCATGGGGGATCGTTTGGCGAGATTGTCAAGCGAAAAACTATATTCCAACTTTAAACAGCCGATCGTTGTAGAAAATAAACCCGGAGGAAATGGCTCTATTGGAGGGCGTTTTGTTGTAAACGCAAAGCCAGATGGGTATACCTTATTAGTTGGACAAACAGGAGAGTTAGTTGTCAATCGTTTGTTAATGAAAGAGTTGGGATATGACCCAATGAAAGAATTGATTCCTGTTGTTTTAATGGGGAATGCACCATTAGCCATTGTTGCGCCGATTGATTCAAAATTTAATACCTTAGGTGAATTTATACAAATGGCCAAGAAATCACCTGGTGAGATGGTGTTTGGATCATTGGGACAAGGAACGCCAGGGCATTTAGCTGGAGCAGCTTTAGAGATTGGTACAAATATTTCGATGGTGCATGTTCCTTACAAAGGAATGAGTAATTTATTGCCAGACTTACTGGGTGGAAGATTAAATTTATTCTTCTCAAGTACTTCATCAGCCATGCCGTTGATCAAGTCAGGAAAATTAAAAGTGATTGGTGTGACAACACCAAAAAGAATTAGTGTTCTACCAAACGTAGAAACAGTTTCAGAATCCGTACTACCAGGTTTTAGCTTTACAGTTTGGGGAGGATTATTTGCCCCTAAAGGAACTCCAAAACCTGTGCTTGAGAGATTAAATATGGAAATTAACAATATGTTAGCGATGCCGGAAATTAAAACTCAATTAGAGGCAGACAGTATTGCTGTACCTGCAAATTCAATGCAGGAGTTCAATGAATTTATTCAACAAGAAGCTACGAAATACGACAGACTAATAAAAGCAGCCAATATTAAGTTAGAGTAATCTCATAAGTAAAAAAATGAGCATTCGGTAGAATCAACTGATGGTGTGATTATTTTTGAGGAGATTGCAGGACTTTTTTGTGATTCAGAGTTTGTGTTTTTAACAAAGGGCATTTATGAAGAGTGTCATAATCCAGCAATTAACTAAAAATTCCAATAAGGTTGCGAAACAGAATGAACTTATTTAAATATTCTCGGCGTCTGAGTTTAATAGTTCTTGCAAGTATTTTATATGGCTGTGCTTCCCAACCCATTCCGCCGGTAGGTGCCAACGGAAAGCTACGTATGGGACTTTATAAAGGTTCCCCAACCTCAATATTGCCTGGCAAAACTTTTGAGGACTCTAAAGGAGTTGGATTTGAGCTTGGTAGATTATTTGCAGATAATTTTGACTATGCCTATTCCCCCATCATTTTTGAAAAAAATGCAGATGTCCTAGCGGCAGCTAAGCAAGGGCGAGTAGATATGATTTTTACTAATGTGTCTCCAGAGCGTGCCGATGATTTTGCTTTTTCTAAGCCAATTTTAAAAATAGAAAAAGGTTATTTGATAGGCCCTCAACGAGGTATTCAAAATATGGCTGATATTGATGTGCCTAGCAGAAAAATTGGTGTTAGTGAGGGTAGCAGCTCTCTAAAAGAGCTAGCTAAAGTCATTAAGTATGCTCAGATTGTTACAACCTCCTCAATGACGAGCGCAATTGCTATGTTAAAAGCGGGTCGCATAGATGCCTTTTCCAGTAATAAGGCTATCTTGTATGAAATGTCTGATTCGGTACCTGGGTCACGTGTTTTGTTAGATGTGATTGGATATGAATCCATGTCGATTGGGTTACCGAAGGAGCGTGCTGCTGCGATACCTAAAATCAATGACTGGATTGACGGGGCAGTGCAGCAAGGCCAATTTAATGAGATGGTCAAAAATTCAGGACTTAGAGGGATTCCATTAACTAAATAATGGTTTTGGGTTAATGTCCCAAATTCATTGGGCTTGTAATATACTTTCTTATAAATTAAACAAAAATCGTAATAAAGGAGACTTGTATGAAACAAATTAATGTTGCCGTTATTGGAACCGGTTGGTGTGGTGGTATTCGTGCTGAAACAGCTCACAGAAATCCATTAGTCAAAAACCTCTATATAGCTGAAACAAACGAGATTCGGCTCAAAGAGATGACAGATAAAGTCAAACCTGTTATTGCGACGACAGATTATCGAGAGTTACTTAAAATAGCTGAAATAGATGCGGTAATGATTTCAGCAACCCCAGAAACAACGCATTTCCCAATTGCCAAAGATGCTTTGTTAGCTGGTAAACATGTGTTCCTAGAAAAACCGATTGCGATTGCCTTAGAAGAAGCTGATGAGCTGATTGCCATTGCAAAGCAAAAAAAACTTAAATTTACCATCGGTTACTCACAACGTTTTAATCCAAAATATGCTTATGTTAAAAAATCAATCAATGATGGCACGATTGGTCGTCCAGTAAGTATTTTAGTAAGCCGCCATATTACTCGTAGCCTTGGTAAGAAAATCAGTGGACGTGTAAAGCTATCCCCGGCTGCGATGGAATCTACGCATGATTTAGATTTTGTATTTTGGTGTTTAGAGCCAGCAAAACCAGTGAAAGTTTATTCACAAGTGAACTATGGCGCGATGCGTGAATCTACCGGTGGAGATATTCCAGATACACAGTGGATCATGGTCACGATGGACAATGGTTTGTCATTTGTAGTTGGGGGCGGTTGGAGTTTGCCTCCAGGATACCCCAATTTCTCATCCACATGGATTGAGTTCATTGGTAGTGAAGGCGCACTCTTAGTTGATGATAGTCATAAAGATGTCGTCTTAAATACGATGAAAAATGGTATGCAACTGCCAATGTCGACGATGCCTGGTGAGCAAGTGGACCATGTCTACGCAGGCCCTATGGCACATGAAACGGTTCACTTTCTCGAAGCAGTTGCGCTTGATCGCGAAGTGTTAGTTACAGGTGAGCAAGCTCGTCAAGTAATGGAAGTGTATATGGCGGCGGATATCTCTGCAGAAACTGGTGAACCGGTATATTTACCCATTTCTCAAGAAAAACTTCGTGCGGTGAATGGATAAAACATGCGGGATCGTCAAGCAAAAAACCTTGGATTAGCAATTGTTGGGGCCGGTAGAGTAGGACTATTTCGGGGTGAGGTAGCCGCCCGACATCCGCAAGTTGGATGGATTGGGATTGCCGAAAAAAATCCTGAGCGCGCTAAGTTCGTTGCAGAAAAATTAAAGGCAGACTTTGTCACAGATAGTTATGAAGAATTACTCAGCCGTCCTGAGGTAAATGCTGCCATTATTTCGACTGATGAGCATTTACACGTAGA
>Ga0209191_1000296_pt1 | contig 39566 bp, 48 predicted proteins | sample S_130626_EF_Meta_FD_187320 | JGI IMG/M metagenome (GOLD analysis project Ga0209191, IMG submission 187320) | Freshwater microbial communities from Lake Simoncouche, Canada to study carbon cycling - S_130626_EF_MetaG (SPAdes) (version 2) | ecosystem: Environmental > Aquatic > Freshwater > Lake ...
AATTTGCTTTAATCTCTTTAGCAAAAGCAACACACACATCATAATGAACAGCATCTGAAACACTGTCAGCGAAATCCCACCATTCACGATGTGCTTTCTTCATCATTCCCTTGTCTCCAAGTTCGTACGCACGCTGGCAAGCGACACCATGAGCCGTTGCCACCACAACATACCAGGGTGTGTCGCCATTAACGATGGCAACAATATCTTCCTTAGTAATCATTCCAATATTTCTTTCTGTTTGTATCTCCATTAGTAGAGAGTCACACACACGAGCCGAAACCCGTGTGTGCTCACCGCACTAATGCGTAACACCAAGAACGCTTGGCGTTTAGTCAATGTGTAAGAGGTCTTACACGAACCGCATGTTCTTAGCGATAGTGATAGCAGTCTTGCGCTCCACACCATTAGCAACCAACTCTTTAACCAAGTCAGCACCGTTGATAGTACGAACCTTGTAAGTAGTTGTGTCCTTAACTACTGGCTTCTTGCCAGCACTCTTGGTCTTAATGATATGAGCAATACTTGCACAAGCACTAGCACCACCGAGGATATTCTCCTCAGCCCACTCAATGTGCGACAAGTTAATACGGATAGTTTCCGCAGGACGCTCATCACACGACATTCCACGAACCGCTTTCACATGGTCATTACACCATGAACGCTTATCTTGGTCAGTCTTAATCCACTCGTTGTAGCAGTCAATGTAACTATTGACCACGCTACGACTAGCGTCACTTAATCCTTTCGCAAGTGAAATGTGTGTTGTCTTGGGTGTCGTACCCTTGCCGTTTTTCGTTGTAATTGTATTCTACTTTCACTAGTCATGTAAGAGGTCTTACACGAAGTATGTTTGTTTGTATCTGATAGCCCCACCCAGTTCCTAGACTAGGTAGGTAGACAGGCATTGTGCCTTCTACTAATAGTTTCTACGCCTAATACACGCATTTGGTGTATGTGCTAGAAGGCTCACAGATACAGGCGCACACGACCTAGGGGAGTACGGCCCCCCTGCCGCCCACATGTATAAGGGACTCCTCTTGCGTAGGGAGCGAGCTACACGTTTTATAGGAAGGGTGGTTTGGGGCACACAGATAGGGGCCGCCTTGTTTCAGTAGGGACCCTGATTTGTATTTGCTATATGTGGTATGGTTTTTGTGGGGTTTGGATAGGCCCTAGCAGTCCCATTTGCGCAGTGCTAGTGTCTTGCGTGTGGGTTTCCCGTTTGGTTTGGTTGCTGGTCCTGGCATTCCGCCCATGCGTGCGCAGAATGATTTTCTGCGTGCAGCTGATTTGGGGGATTTGGAGGCTTGTTTGGCTGAGACGGGTGGCTTTAGGGTGCCGCCTGTTTGGGCTTTGTAGGATGCTCGTCCTTTGGCGTTTAAACCGCCTGCTGGGTTTTTGCCTTCGGATCGTGTCCAGGCTGCGGTTTTGGGGGTGGCTTTCTTTTTGGCGGGTGCCTTCTTAGCTGCCATGTTGTTCTCCTAGTATTTCTATAGATGTGATCCATCCCAAAGGGACGTGGTTAATATCCCCAACACACTCAGGTGTGGGAAGTTCAGATTCAAACAACGTACCCACCAAAGTTATGTATCCAGGCTGGCAATCTTTCCAGTATCGTCCTAAGGTTGTAGCTGTGGACTCTTTGGGCTCATAGTCGTTTGTGTCATGCCAACCTGAGGATGGACTGTAAGCGTCCTTCCATTTAATTCGCAGTTCAGTCCACTCAGGAATCTGTTGTATCTGCAATATTGTTTCCATGATTCCTACTTCGTACTAGTACGGGGCTACGCTTATGCTCGCCCCGATGTATATGCTAACGGGTTACAACCACCCTTAGGTGGTTTTCTTGTTTCCCCCCCTATAGTCCCCCCCATCGTAACCTGAGAACCATTCTCACATTTAGGTTACGATTATGACGTATAAAGTATGAGAGAAGAACTTATTCTTACGCCTACACAGCAGAGATATCTTGACTGGTTATGTACGCCTCCTATGGAGCGTGTCCCTAATTCCAAGAATCGTATGGCTGTGGAATTGGATGTTGATGTTAAGACGTTGCGACGTTGGGAGAAGAAGGCTGCCTTTCGTGAGCAGTGGCAGGCCAGGGTGGATGACATTCAGGGTTCTCCAGAGCGTACTCAGGGTGTTCTGGACGTTCTGTATGCTAAAGCTATTGAGGGTGATACTAAATCGGCTCAGTTGTACCTGCAGGCTACTAATCGTATGGCTCCGCCTACGATTGAGGTTCGTAATGATCGCAAGACTTCTGATTTAACAGATACAGAGCTTGACGAGTTGATTGCTGCTATGGCATCCAGGGAGAAGGAGTCTCGTACTCTTCGTGTTGTGTAATGGATTTGGAGGAGTGCGATCGCTGTGGCGAGGAGTACCCCCAGACTTGGGTTGGTTGCCCATATTGTGATAGTGGCGAGAAGCCACATTTCAAACTTGATAAGGATGATTTTTGGAATTAAATGAATTATTGCAGGAACGTGAGTGGCGTTTATGCAAAGGACCTGATGATGCGTCCCCTTCTGACTTGGCTGATGCTTTCGAGCATTTCTGTTCTACGTATTGGTTCATCAGACATCCTGAGCGTGGGCGTATCTTGTTTGAGATGCGTGAGGCACAGACAGAGACTGTTTATGCTTGGATAGCCAACCGTAACAGCATTGTGTTAAAGGCTCGTCAGATTGGGTTTTCTACTTTGGCTGCTGCTTTTGCTTTTTGGGAGGTTTTCTTTTGGCCTGATCGTTTTGAGGTTATGCTTAGCCGTACGGAACGTGAGGCTGCTAAGTTGCTTCAGAAATCTAAGTATGGATATAAGATGCTTCCTGATTGGATTAAACAACGGGGGCCTGGTTTAGCTTCTGAGAATCAGTTAAGGATGGTGTTTGCTAATGAGTCTGCTCTTGAATCTCTTCCTAGTGGTAATGACCCTGCTCGTGGTGAATCCGTGTATCGTGTCTTTATTGATGAGATGGCGTTTCTTCCGAACTCTGAGGAAGCCTGGGCATCTATTGAACCTATTGCCGATGTGGGTGGTCGTATCGTATGTCTATCCACCGCTAAAGGTGAAGGGAACATATTTCATCGCCTTTGGGTTGGGTCCCAGAATGGAACGAATGATTTTAAGGGCATTTTCTTTCCGTGGTCGGCGGGCGATCGTGATGAGGCATGGTACGAGGTAAAGAAGGCGCAGCTTCCTGATTGGCAGCTTGCGCAGGAATATCCTAGCGACCCTGATGAGGCTTTTGTTCGTTCTGGTCGTCCTGTATTTGACCTTGATGTTCTTAGGGCTTTGGAGATTGTTGAGCCTGACCGTGGACATTTGTATTTGGATAACCATCTTGAGTTTAGGCGTGATGGTGGTCCACTTTCTGTTTGGGCTCCTCCAGAAGCTGACGGGGTTTACTGTATTGGTGCTGACGTTGCTGAAGGTTTATCTTATGGTGACTATAGTGTTGCCCATGTTATTGACGCCACCAACGGTAACGTTGTGGCTATGTGGCATGGTCATGTGGATCCTGACTTATTCGGTTCTGATGTTCTCATGGACTTAGGTGACTGGTACAATGGGGCTTTGATTGGTGTTGAAAACAACAACCATGGTTTAACTACACTGAAAGCTTTACAGCGTACTGGGTATAGAAACATATACAGACAGCGACGCCTTGCTAGTCGCAATCCTCAGGTTACTGAGATTCTTGGTTGGCGTACCACTTCTGCTTCTAAACCTTTGGCTATCGACGAACTATCTAAAGCGTTGCGTGATGGTGAGCTTGGTTTGTCTTGTGCTAGGACTGTGGCTGAGTTGCGTACGTTTATTCGTGAAGATAACGGCAAAATGCATGGTTCACCTCATGACGACCGTGTCATGTCTTTAGCTATTACTAATCAAATGTTGAAACATGTTTGGCTTCCTGAGTATGCACCCAGTTATTCTCCCGCTCCCTATACTATGGACTGGTTTGCTGAGCGTATCCCTAAAGAGAAGAAAGAAAAACTTGTTATTGGTTCTTTCAACACCAGAAAGTAACGACTATCATCTATAGTATGGCCTCTTTTCTATGTGATCAATGTTTAACTGCGTTTGTTGAGGACTCTTTGCCTCGTCGTGGTTCTGTTTGCTTTAAATGCCACCTAAAAGGTATTCGTATTGGCTTCACTCAAGGTAAAGAAGAGTTTAAGGGTCCTACTATTGGTGAGCGTCAACGCAAAACTGTTGCGGACGCTGCTGCCAAGGGTATTGTGGCTGAACCTGTCGGACAGCGGTGGGTGTAGATTGTCATGGAGTCTTGGATTGTTCCAGTTTTGGTCGCCATCATTGGAGGTCCATTAATGGTTCTGATGCAAGTTCTACGTAAAGAGAACACAACCCAACATGCCGAAGGTCAATCACTTCTTAGAGAAGTTATTTCCAAGGTAGACAATGTAGGAACTAAGATTGACAACCATATTGGTTGGCACGATGGAAAGAAGGAATCATGAAGATTACTAAAGAACAAAAATGCGCATTTGCATCGTACGTACGTGCCTCACTAGCTACAGTTCTTGCTGTTGTATTAGCTGGAGAGACATCACCTAAAGCTCTTGGAAGTGCTGCAGTTGCAGCCTTCCTGCCACCAATTGTTCGCTGGCTTAACCCAGGAGATGCAGCGTTCGGAAGGACCAAATAAACAATGGCTCCAAGACCAAATAAAGATGTTCTGGCGGATTACCGCAAGAAAATAGATCACTCACGCAAATGGCGTAAGGAAGAAAAATACGACAAGCTTTGGCGGCGAATGATTGACTTATACAAAGGGAAACATTTCAACGACATGAGCGACGAAGATCGGATGCTTATAAATGTTTCTTTTTCTACTATTAATGTTATTGGGCCCAGTGTTGCTGTCAATCACCCCAAAATTACTGTTGGAGCACGAAAGTCTGAGGATGGCGATAAAGCAATTATCACTGAAGCTATTGTCAATTATTGGTGGCGTCATTTTGATTGTCAGAAACAGCTTCGTCGTGCTGTTGACGACTATCTCATTATTGGTCACGCATGGATCAAAGTGGGTTACCGCTTTGTTGAAGAAGAAAAACTAAAGAAGATCACCACAGACGAAAACGCCGAAGTTGCAGACCCAGACCAGGGTATATCTATGGAAACAGAAATAGTTGTTACAGAGGACCGTCCTTTTGTTGAGCGTGTTTCCCCGTTTGATATTCTTATTGATCCAGATGCTACTTGTGTTGAGGATATGAAATGGATTGCGCAACGCACACGTCGCCCAATGGTTGAAGTACGCAATGACCCACGATACATCTCCAAGTCCCGCAAAGACGCACAAGCAAGTCATTATTCTAAATGGTCAGCCGAGGACGGCAAGCCTCGTCAGTCTCGCCAAGAAGATGACGCTTATGTTGACGTGTGGGAATACTACGACATTAAACGACAGACCATGGCTGTGTTCTGTGACGGTGGAGACGCCTTTCTAATTAACCCAGTTAAGATGCCTTACGCTTTTGGTCATCCTTTTGTGATGATGCGCAACTATGACATTCCCGAGCATTTCTACCCTATGGGCGAACTTGAAGCTATTGAACCTCTACAGTATGAGTTGAATGCTACACGCTCACAGATGATGAACCATCGTAAGCGTTTCTCACGCAAGTGGCTATACAAGGAATCAGCATTTGACCAAGATGGTCGTGCAGGTTTGGAATCTGACGAAGATAACGTTATGGTACCTGTTGTATCTGATGAACCTCTTAGCGCTGTTGTTATGAACATGCCTGCTGTGGTTAACCCACCAGACATGTACAACGTGTCTAGCATGATCCTAAGCGATATTGACCGTATCTCTGGTGTTGCTGAGTTCATGCGGGGAGGCTCATCTGAGATTAGCCGTACCGCTACAGAATCTGCCATGATGCAAGACGCCATGAACGCTCGTACGTCAGATAAGCTTGCAGAAGTTGAACGTGTTATTGCTGGATGTGCCAAGCGCCTCATTGGGCTTGCGCAACAGTATATGACTGGTGATCATGTTGCTCGTGTTGTTGGTTCTAGTGCTATGCCTATTTGGGTTAACTTTGACCGTGACTATATCCTTGGGGAGTTTGATTTTGAAGTTGAAGCTGGGTCTACGCAACCTGTTAATGAATCTTTCCGTCGCCAGATGGCACTACAGATGGTTGATGCTATGGCGCCGTTTGTTGGCGCAGGTGTTGTGGACATGGCGGCGTTAGCTCGCCACGTTCTGCAGTTTGGTTTTGGTGTTAAAGCACCTGAAGCATTTATGGCTCCACCACCACAACCTGGTGCTGTTGGCCCTGATGGGCAGCCAGTTCCTGGCGCTCCACCAGCGGAACCACCTCCACCTCCTGAACTTCCTGGCATGATTCCAGGTATGGATCAGGTTGCTACTGGCGGTATGCCACAGCCAAGTTCTATTCCGCCACAAGTGTTAAGCATGATTGCTGCACAAACTGGTGGTTTACCAAACACACAAATGTAACAAAAACTACTACTATAGAGCAACCTTAGGGACTCTGGAGAAAATATGGAAACTGAAAATTTTGATTCAGAAATTGTTGACCCCATTGAATATGATGGACAAGTTGATGGTGGAGATGAAGTTGCGGAACCTACAGAATACGAATATCTTGATACTGATCAATACGCTGACAAATACGTCAGGGTAACTATTGATGGTGAAGAGGTTGAAGTACCTTTTGGTGAAGCTGTTTCGGGTTATCAACGTCAAGCGGATTATACCCGCAAGACACAACAATTAGCTGAAGAGCGTAAAAGCGTTCAATTTGCAGCGGCAATCCAACAAGCGTTGGACAATGATCCGAATGCAACTATTGATCTACTGAAAAGCCACTATGGTCTAAATGAAATAGATCCTTTTGAAGAGGATGACATTTTTGCAGATCCAATGGAGAAACAGTATCGTCAACTTGATAGTCGTCTAAAGTCCTTTGAGGACCAGCAGGCGTTTAACGAGTTGGAACGTAATTTAAACAATCTACAGCAGAAATACGGTGAGGATTTCGATGCTAACGAAGTTGTCGCCCAGGCTTTAGCCGTGGGCTCTACAGATTTAGAATCAGTGTATAAGCAGTCAGCTTTTGACCGCATGTACGCTCGGGAACAAGCATCACGGCAGATACAGGCTAACAAAGCTAAGCAGGAACAAGGAATTGTTCAAGCCAAGCGTTCTAGCGGTATTGTGGCTGGTGGTTCTAGTGCTCAGGGAAACTCAGTGGATTCACAACCTATATCATCTCTAAGGGATGCCTTTACGGCGGCTAAACAGCAGCTTGGCATTTCCTAGAAACTTTTCCTAGGAGGAACTACTATGGCAGTTAATGCTAACTTTGATGCACTGTTGTCAACAACACTTGCAAACTACCGTGACAAGCTCACGGACAACGTGTTCACAGCACGTCCACTTACTTATTGGCTTATGGACAAGGGCCGTATCCGCACCGAATCGGGTGGTACGAAAATTGTTGAGCAGCTCATCTACGGTAAGAACACTACTGTTGCACCATACGCTGGTTACGACACTATTTCTTTGACCGCACAAGATGGTATCTCGGCTGCTGAATACGATTGGAAGCAGTATGCTGCTTCAATCTCGATCAGTGGTATTGAAGAAGCCAAGAACAACGGAGAGCATGCTATCATTAACTTGCTTGAAGCTAAAATCATGCAGGCTGAAGAGTCAATGCGTGAAGGTTTTAACCTTATGTTCTTTGGTAACGGTACAGATACTCTTGGTGCAGCTGGTGCTGACTCAGGTAAGTCTTGGAACGGCCTTGGCAACATTGTTGAGTCTGGTAACACCGTTGGTGGTATTAACTCAGCTACTGCTGGTAACGAGTTCTGGCGTTCATACGAACAGAACACTGCTGAAGCTTTGTCGCTTGCAAACATGACCACTGCTTATAACAGTGCTTCTGTTGGTAGTGACCATCCTGACGTTATCCTTACTACTCAAACATTGTTTGAAAAGTACGAATCATTGTTGACGCCTAACCTTCGTTATGCTGATACAAAGACTGCAGATGCTGGATTCCAGAACTTGCTGTTCAAGGCTACACCAATCATGTACGATACAGCTTGTACCGCAGGTGTTGTGTACTTCTTGAACTCTAAGTACCTCAAGCTTGTTGGTCACACCGACAAGTGGTTCTCACAGACTGAATTCGTTCGTCCTGAGAACATGGATGCCCGCTATGCGCTCATCATGTGCTATGGTAACCTTGTCTGCTCAAACCGAGCAAAGCAAGGCAAGCTGACTGCAAAGACAGCCTAAATAGCTATTGGAAGTTGGGGGGCGCAAGCCCCCCTCTTTTAAGTATTTTTTAATTTTAATAATAAAGGAGTAGCTATGGCTGCAAAAGATAAAAACGGTCCTGGAAACAACAAGGCGTACATGCCAGTTCCTAAGGGCTACAAAGGTAATTGGAATGTTCCTAAAGGAACTCCGTGGAAAAAGGATTCTCCTTACAACCCAGCAAACTCTCCTTCTGCCAAGAAGGCTGCAGAAGCAAAAAGTCAAAGGGATGCCGTTGCTGCACGAAAAGCAGCAAATGCTAAAGCTTCAGCAAATAAAGTTGCTGCTTCATACAAATCTTCTGATGACAAGATGATGACTATGGCTAAACAAGGTCGGGCTGTAACTGTTGCAAAAGCAAAGCAAATGGCTAGTCCAACTAGTCGTGTAACAAAAAAGCCTGCTGGATATAAGCCTGCAGTAGCGCCTAAGGGTATTACTCCTAGTGATCGTCGTGGTTCAATGGACAACATCAAGCGTGCTGCACAAACTAATCGTGCAAACAAAGCTGCTTCGGCAAAAGCTAGTGCTTCCCGCACAAGCAAAAGCGTTGTAACGGGTGCAGCTAACAAAATGAGGCGTTTCTCTTAAACAAGTAACAGATCCGTATAGGGTATGACCTTTAAAACTGTTAACGCCCTATACGGAACCCTTGTTGGTGGTAGCCTGCCTGTAAACCAGTCTGCTACCTCTAAACTACAAATTGGTGGACTGCCCTACGTTGGTCGTCAACGTTGCATAGCCAACGATGACACCTGCGAAGGTCCTAAAGCCAAAGGAACCGAATACTGCATCGGGCATTTACGTGCCAACACAAAGAAAGAAGCTGAATGAGCACAACTGCTGAACTTAAAGATTTTGTTTATGAAATTTTAGATCTTGACGCTGCTGACCTGCCAACCTCTTTGGTGTATAAGTATTTGAAAGATGGGTTCCAGCGTGTAATCAATCTTGAACGCCGTTGGCCGTTTCTTGAAACAACCTATGCGCTTAACACGATCGCCAGTCAGCGTGACTACGCTATTTCCACTATTGGTAATGGCGACATGCGTGAAATAGTCTCCATCGTAGACACCACAACCAGCGGAAACAGACTGTCTGTTATATCTCTAGATGAAGCCGAGAACGTTTGGCATGGATCGTTTGACACACCTAGTCGTCCTTTGTTTTTTGCTGAATGGAGCGAAACAATAAAACTGTATCCTAAACCCGACACTGCGTATGCTTTGACTGTTCGTGGATATCGTAAACCTAGTTATTCTCCTTTTGTCACAACAACCTTAGAGGTTGATTGTGATGAGCGTCTACATCTTGCCATTGCCTACTATGCTATCTCTCAGGCTTACAAGCGTCAGGAAGATAACGAGATGGCTAGCATATACAAGCAGTCCTTTGAGGAGGCTGTTTCTCTTGCTCGTAAGGATATGATGCGTGCTTCTGGTCATCGCCCTATGATTATGTCTAGAGGTGCTGCACGTCCGTCTGAGCATTACTGGTTACAGTCTCTTGGTAGAACGCTAGGTCAGTAATGGCTACTAATCTTAGAGTTCTTCGTCAGGACGATTTCACTGGTGGGTTGAATCTTCGTGCTGACCAGTTTCAGTTGGCTCCTAACGAGTCACCTAAAATGCTTAATGTCGAGATTGATCCTCGTGGTGGTATTTTTAGTCGTGGCGCTATGCGTCGCACAAACACTAGTCCTATTACTCCTACTAACTGGAATCCTACTAGCTTGTATTCGTTTTTTGCTTCAACCCACAGGTTGATGCTTTCTACTGGTTATAAGGCTTCTGTTAATGGTGACGTTTTTTGGTCTAGTAACTGTTCTTCTTATGCTAGTCTTGCTATTCCTGTGACTAGTTCTTTTGGTGCTTCTTTTGCTTCTTGGGGTGAGGATCTTTACATTACTACAGGTTCTGGCAGTGTGTCGTACAAGTGGGATGGTACCACTAAGACCGCTTTGACTGCTTCTGGTCCAACATTTCAAAACTCCTACACTTCTCCCACTTTGCCTGCGGTGTTTTTTCCCAAGGCTGAGCATACTGTTACTCATGCTGGAAAGATATTTGTTGCATCTACAAACGAGAACGGTGTTGCATATCCTAACCGTATCAGATGGTCTCACCCTAACCTTCCTGGTAACTGGGCTGCTGATGACTATATAGATATTAATACTGGATCTGTAGGAATTACAGCTCTTGCTGTTTTCTCTGGTCATATTGTTGTTTTCAAAGAAGATGCAGTGTTTGCTATTTTTGGTTATGATTCAGACACTTTTCAAGTTGTTGAGGTTTCACGTTCTGTTGGTGCTGTAAATCCTGGTTCTGTTGCAACTACAGAATCTGGTGTTTATTTCTATTCACACCCTGATGGTTTAATGCTTTACAATGGTAATGGTATTGTTGACTTGTTTCAGCCTTTGCGTCCCGCTTTGGTTAATGGTTATGTTAACTCTGCAGCAACAAACGCCATTAACGTAAACTACGTTAATCGTCGTGTTTGGGTTTCGGTACCATACAGTGAAACAACAAGCGCAACCACGCCGACCGTTTCTTTTGTATATGATAACACAGTAAACAAGTCTGGTGCTTGGCTGATGTTTTCTTCTTATGATGGTTGTGGTATTTCTGCTGGTTTAACCTTCACACAAACAGACGGAACAACTAAGCATATTGTTGCCCACCCTACGCAACCGTACACATTGACCGTAGATAACTACGGCAATGCTTTGGACAATGTTAATGGTGTTGATAACCAGTTTACTAGTCGTTACCGTACACGGTGGTTTGATGCTGGTTCGTATGCTCAAAATAAAATGTTCAGACGTCCTAGTTTAGTTGTTAAGCAAACACCTTCTGCTTCTCAGTTGAATGTTGTTGTTTATGGCAACTATGAAGAAGCTGAAGATGGAGAAATGAAACAGTATGTTATTGATATACCAGCATCTGGTGGTAGCATGTTATGGGGTTATTCTCTTTGGGGTTCTGCTACTTGGGGTGCTGCAAACCCTGGATCTCAAGTTGTTAATGGTCGAAGTGTTGGACTTGCAAAGTCTGTACAGTTAGAATTTGTTGGTTCTCCAGCACAAACGTGGGGTGTCAATAGCTTCACATTAAAGTATAATCCTAGAAAGGTTAAAGCATAATGGCTAGTTTAAGTATTCCAAACTCATTTACAAACAACACGGTAGCCAGTGCTACTGAGGTTAACGCAAACTTTACATCTGTAAAAAGTTTTGCCGAGTCTGCTGTTGTTCAAGTTGATGGTTCTGTTCAGGCTCCTACTGTTGCTATTGCAAACTTGGCTGTCACTACAGCAAAGATTGCTGATCTGAATGTTACTACGGCTAAGATTGCTGATGCTTCTATTACTGTTGGCAAACTTGCTTCTGGTGTTCAAATGTCTGGGCCTACTGGCGCAACAGGTGCTACTGGCCCTACTGGTCCTACTGGTCCTGCTGGTCCTACTGGTCCTACTGGTCCACAAGGTGCTACTGGCGCAACTGGTGCAACGGGCCCTGCTGGTCCAATTACGGACTCTTTAACAATTTCTCAAGGTACTGGTAGTGGTATTGGTGTTCATGTCGTGCGTGGTTTGTATCAAGCGAATTATGACGCATACCGAACAACCAATGGTGCAGGCGGTATTAACTTTGCTGTTGATTATACAGGAAGGGTTTTTCACTCTGGATTGACAGCAATATCTGACAGATACAAAAAACAGAATATTGAAATTGCAGACAAAGCAAGCCTTGTACATGCCATCAACAATCTTGTTCCAAAGACTTTCAACTGGATTGACAACCCAGAAGAAAACCAAATTGGTTTTATAGCTCAAGAAGTGCAGGAAGTTATGCCTATTTCAATTAATGAACATAATGGCGTTCTGGGAATTGACTACAACGTACTAGTGACAGCATTGGTTGCTAAGTGCCAAGACCTGGAAGCACGACTGGCAGCGTTAGAAGCTAAATAATGGCTACAGAAACACCAAGGAACAATCCACCAATACAAGGATGGACCGCACCGCTGCTAGAACAGTTGCGTTCTGCAGACGCACGCACCCTGCAGCATGTTTTCACATCATTAAAAGATTACCTAGGTGGCGTACAACAAACCATCAGCTCAAACTATTATGATCTAAATATCGGGTCTGTATCTGCGGGAACAGCTGGCGCATCTATCACAGGAACATTCCCAAGTCAAACATTAAATCTAACGTTGCCTACGGGTCCTACTGGACCAACAGGTCCTACAGGTCCTGCTGGTTCTTCTGGCTTTTCTTCTTTAAATCTTGATGGTGGACACCCAGATTCTATCTATGGTGGAACACCTCTTATTGATGCGGGGTATGCATAATGGCTGTAGTAATTCAACATCGTAGAGGAACCGCAGCACAATGGACTGCTGCTAACCCTGTTTTGGCGCAAGGCGAACCAGGATACGAATACGACACAGGAAAATTCAAAGTAGGTAATGGTGTAGTTGCGTGGAACTCTTTGCCATACTCATCTGGTATCCAAGGAGCTACAGGCGCAACAGGAGCACAAGGTATTCAAGGTATTCAAGGACCAATAGGAAATACAGGTTCTACAGGTCCTACTGGAAACACAGGAGCAACAGGATCAACGGGAGCCACTGGTCCAACTGGGCCTATAGGACCTACGGGTTTGACAGGTGCTACAGGTCTTACTGGTGCTACTGGCCCTACAGGTGCCACAGGAGCCACTGGGACGGCCGCTACGGTCACTTTAGGTTCAACTACGACTGGAGCTGCAGGGTCTGCTGTTTCTATCTCAAACAGCGGTACAACAGCTGCTGCAATACTTAACTTTACTATCCCTAGAGGCGATACTGGCGCTACAGGACCTACGGGTCCTACGGGTCCTCAAGGTATTCAGGGTATAACTGGTGCTACGGGACCAATTGGTCCTACGGGTGCTACGGGAGCAACGGGTGCTGCAAGCACCGTTCCTGGTCCTACTGGTCCACAGGGTCAGTCGTCTACTTTTTATAACTACCAAATTAAAACTAGTTCTACTAGTGGTAATCCTTTAAGTGGACACATTTCATACAACAATGCTACACAAATTAGTGCTACACAGATACAGATCAACCATTTAGATGATCTTGGTAACGATATTGATTTGTTTCTTAGTTTCCTTAAAACTGGTGACAAAGTTTACATTCAGGATCAAAACAACTCTGCCAATAGTCAAACGTGGACTGTTAGTGGTACCCCAACTGATTATGGTAACTCGTATCTTGACATTCCATTAACTTATGTTTCTTCTAGCGGTGTAGGAACAACAAACTTTAGCAATAATCATCAGGTTATTTTTGTTATTGCACCTATTGGTATTCAAGGAGCTACAGGAGCTACAGGAGCGACTGGTGCTACGGGTCCTACGGGTCCTACGGGAGCGACTGGTCCTCAAGGTCCTCAGGGTATTCAAGGCGTGACTGGTGCTACTGGTGCTGCTTCTACTGTTCCTGGTCCTACGGGTGCTACGGGCCCTCAGGGGCCTGCTGGTCCTACGGGTTTAACTGGTCCTACTGGTTTGACTGGCAACACTGGTCCTGCTGGTCCTACTGGACCAACAGGAGCAACAGGTACTGCTGGGGCTACTGGTGCTACGGGAGCTACTGGTGCTACTGGTCCTGGTGTACCAACTGGTGGTAGCACTGGTCAGATTCTTTCAAAGATTGATGGTACAAACTACAATACACAGTGGATCACTAATAATCCTGCTACGACTTTGGTTTCTTTAACTGATGTTGGTCCTTGGTCTAGTGCAGCATACGCCATTGGTGATACTGGTCCTGCTGGTGGAATTATTTTTATAACACCAACCACTTTTGGTAATACAACAGGTAAGTACTTTGAGTCTGCCCCAGTAGCACAAGCAGTACAGCGTGCATGGGCACAAACAGCATATCAAAGCACAGCAGTAACTGGTGCCGATAATATAACCATTGGTTCTGGACAACAAAATACAAACGATATTATTGCTCAAGGAAACACAAACTCAGCCACTAGTGCTGCTGCTTTTGCTGATGCGTTTACTTATGGTGGTTTTTCAGATTGGTATCTTCCATCTAAAAACGAATTAACAACATTAAATAAACAACTTGATGCGTCTGGAATTTATACCCAGTATCGTATTGGTTATTATACTGATTATTGGAGTTCTACAGAAAATTCTAATTATGGACCAAGTGATGCATTTACATACACCTTTGGTAGTTATGCTTATAGCGGTTCAAGTTCTAAAAGTAACTCTAACAACTATGTTCTTCCTATTCGTAGTTTTGTTAGTACGCCAGCATCTGTTCCTGCACAAAATGATTATTTAAAATATAACGGAACTGACTGGATTAACTCGCCTATTAATAATGCTTCTCCACAGGTTTACGGATTTGTCAAGGGATCAACTGGTGACTATAACGATTCATTAAGTTTTGGTTACTATGCGGGTACAAGCAATATCTCATTGTTGCAAGTTGGTTCTTCAAATACTTATGTTTTTACTTTGATTGGTACAACATTTGCAGCAAAATTTGCTGGTACTGATTATGCTGATTTTGATTATAGTTATTTTATTGGAAAAGAAACGCAAGTAATGAGTTATGGTACTCCTTATATGCAAGTATCTGGAAAAGTTACTGCCGTAACTGCAAACACAATAACTTTTAAAGCGTCTAGTGTAGGCGGTACTGGTACCGACCCCGCTACTAGTTATTTTGGTTTTTATGTTCCTCAAAACACTTCTGGTGGATGGGGAAATACTCTTCTTGGACGAGACGCAGGAATTGACATATTAAATAAGGACGCTGATACTGATACAAGAAACACTGCCATTGGTGACAAAGCGTTAACAAAAACCAATCTCAATGTTGGTTATGACATTTCAAGTTACGACAATGTTGCCATTGGTTCAGAGGCAGGTACAAACACTGCTGGTAACGCCAATATTTTCATTGGTTCCAAAACAGGCAATTACAATTATGGCCCAACAGCCACTAAGCAGTTTTCTAACATGATTTGGATTGGTCCTCAAGTTGGAAACAATGTTACAACTGGAAAAAGTAACATTACTCTTATAGGCAATTTTGATACTACTCCAATTGCTAGTGGAGAGACTGGTATTGGTGTTAATGGTTATCTTGGATTGCATCTTAGAGCAAATAGAAACTTGACCATACCTGCACAATACACCTACAATGGTGACCAAGCAGGCGGAGCAGCAGCAACTTATAGTGGTGGCAATGTTATACCTTATAACAATGTTGTAAATAATGGCAGCAGATTCAACACAAGTAACGGTCGTTTCAACATGGATATTGCTGGTTATGTTCTGTGCTCGTTTAACTCTCTTATTGCCAGACCTAACAACACTGCTCATGCTTATGTTGAGTTTCAGGTAGATGGTGTAAGAAAATCAGTCAGAACTCACACTATGTATGACGTAGGTGGAAACTACACTGCTTTAAACAACACGGCTATTGTGTATTGTCCAGCAAATAGTTACGTTACTTGTAATTTATGGACAATAGGTGGTGCCTTTGCTTACGCAGACTATTACGGTTCTGGCTTAACATTTAGATATTTAGGATAGGAGAACCATGAATACTTTTACAATAACACTTACAGACGTGCAATTAAAAGCATTAGCTTTTGATGTACTTGACCCTCAAGACTGGATCGAAAATGCAGTCTATGAAAGATGTCGTGTGGCGATGGAAGAAATCTTTAAACAAGAGGTTGCTCGCATGTTGGCTGACCCAGAAACAATTTCTATCCCTGCTGACCGTGAAGCAGTAGTTTTGTCTGCTGATATCAAGACAGCTGCAGAGGTTCATGCTGAACGCATGATTGCCCCAATCGAAATTCCACCTGCTCCGCCTGTAACAATAAACACTATATAGAGGATATGTATGAGCGACACAAGTAATTTTGACTACCTAGGGTATGGTAAGCGTAAGCGGGCAGCTGGCAGCCAGTATGGCGCCAAAGCAGCCCAGTCTGCCTATAGTCAGTTTCTGTCTCAACAGCGTGGGAACCGCAAAGTGTTTGATATTAACAAACAGTTTGAACAGGCAGCCCCTGGGGTTGTTGGCAGTTTTACTAAGCGTGGCTTGGCTGGTCCTGGTGTGCAGTCTGGTGTCTATAGCAAGGGTTTAACTGATTTTGCTAATCAGAAAACTGAGTCAATAAACAACAGCCAGATGGATACTGCTGGTGAAATTCAACAGTCTAAACTTGGTGATGCTTATGACCTGGCTGCTTACCAGTCTGAGTTGGAAGCTTTGGATTTTGAGAAACAAAGTAATATTGCAAATACAGCAGCGTCTTTGACTGCTTGGAAACCGTTTTTAGGAGCGTAATTATGGCACCAATAGTAATCCCAGGTAAAGGGTATAAACAAACAGGCAAAGGTTACAAGCAGACAGCTGTTAAGCCTCGTGCTGCTACTGATCGCACTGTGGCTAAGCCTGCAGCAACCAATAAACCAGATCCTGTTGCAAGTTATGGTCCTACTAGTCGTGTTACAAACAAAAAACTTGAAGATAAAGCTAATTCTAGATTGGTTGGCCAGTCTGAACTTGATGCTATCCGTAAGAAGTCTGCTGCTGAAGCTGCTGCTGCCGCTGCTGCTGCTGGTGGTGACGGTGGTGGCGGTCGTAATCCTTTGAATGATTACACTCAGCAACTTCAATCACTTCTCAGGGGTGGTTCTTATGCTGATCCTTATAATGGTTTGCTTGAAAAAATTAAAGGTCTTTATGGTACAGCACAAACTGATTTGACAACAAATCAAAATGCTGCCGTAAGTAGTCTTGAGGGTTTGTATGGTGATCAAACGTCAAGTTTGGCTGGAATAAATACTCAGGCTGGTAATACTATTAATTCTTCTATGGATAGTTTAAAGACGATGCTTGAGGGACAGGCTAATCCTTATGCTAATTTGCAGGCCGAATCTGTTACTCCTACTGCGCAGTTGTCATCGTTTCTGCAGGGTCAGAACGTTGGCAATCAGCAGACACAGGACTACGCTCAGGTGTTGAATGCACATAACGCTGGTTCTGCTGGTGCGTTTAATAATCTTGCTAGTGTTATGCGTAGTATTGCTGGGGCTAATCAGCAGGGTGCTATTTCTGATGTTGCTGTTCAGCGTGATGCTTCCACTCGTCAACTTGCTAATCAAAACGCAGCGGCTGGTACTCAGTTAAAGCAAGGTTTGCTTGCTGATAAGTTAAAACTTAACCAAGGATATCAGCAGAATCAGTTTGATTTGTCTAAGGGTCTTTTGGGTGCTGAACAAAGTGTTCAACAGAATAGTCAAAGTCAGCAAAGTGATTTAATTCAACAGTTGATGGCTGCCATTGCTAAGGGTGGCGTTCCGAAGAAGGGAAGGTTGTTCTAATGACACCGCAAGAAATGCAGTTGCTTTTGGAGTTTGCTGCCGCTAGAAAAGGAAACAAAAACGTTAGTGGTGTTTTGAATAACATGGATAGCGAGATGCTAGCAATCATGGCTGGTGCTTACGATCCACGTACTGCTGAACAGTCTGGTCCTGGCAGTGGTCCTTACTGGTCGAGATATTCACAGTCTGAAAATCCCATCATTCAGGATGTTATTTCCAAAATAACCAGTGGTGCAGATAAGTTTCAGATTAGTAGTTATATTGATTCTATTGCTGCGCCAGGTGTAGATTTGGGTGGTTTTCAGGTTGCTGATTTAAAGGGTGTTGCTGGCGAGTTGTATAAGGAATACACTGGAACTAGCACTGATTCTTCTAGTTCTAAAAACAAGACCGCAACTCAAAAAGCTGGTATACCTAGCCCTTTAGAGTTGTATGATACTTCTACTGTTCCTCTTGCTGCTGCAAATGAATTGTATATCAAGAAACTTCAGGACGATTTAGTACCTAAGGTTAAAGGTTATGGAGATGCCCAATACCAGGTTAATGTTGCACGAGAAAATCTTGCTAGATATGCAGATTCGGGTAAAGACAAAGGCGGTCAAAATGCTTTTGGTGGTCCTTACGTTATTCCAGGTAAGGGTTTTGTACAGCCAGGTAAAGGATACAAGCAGACTAAGAAAAACGAATTTGGTGGACCTTACGTTATCCCAGGCAAGGGGTATACTGTTGATGGTAAAAAGTTTAGCGACAAACCCTCTAAGGGAGTTAAGGGTTACGACAAGAAAGCTGCCAAAGCATATGACGATGCTATGCAGGTAATGTTAGATATGGAAGGAAATGCCAATGCTGCTAAGCAGCGTGAGCAGGCTGTCCGTGAGGGTCAAATGGATTATGCTAGGCAGAGTGGGGCTACTCCTACTACTGACGCCATGAAAATGATCATGAAGTTCATTTCTTCGTCTAAGTAACGAAAAGTCTTACAGTATATGGCTAATCCTTATAATGACCAGCGTTACGCAATGGCTAGGGCCATGCGTGAACAGAAGCAAACACAACCTGGGTTCACCCCGTTAAATAAGACTACCAGTGCTACTGGTGTGGCTTATGGGCGTCAAGCGTCTAATATGATGTCAACTAACTTTGATTTGAAGAGCGCCATTGACGCTATTGGTCAGGGCAAAACTTCTAAGTCTCCACAGGGTGGTGTGCTTGGTAGTGTTCTTGGTAACTCTGTAGTTCAAGGTGTTCTTAAACCTCTTAGTCTTTTGGCTTTGCCAGGTCGTACTGTCATCTCTGGTTTGCGTGAATTTGGTGATGCAGTGGATGGCAACAACAAAACTAAAGCTTCGTTTGGTGATTTCAAGAAGCAAGCAACAGATGTTTCTTTTGGTTTTGGTACTGCTTTCAATATTGACACTGGTTCTAAATGGCTGGATAGGGCTATTGGTTTTGCTGGTGACGTTGTTCTTGACCCTATTACTTATGTAACCTTTGGTGGTGGCAAGTTTGCTGGATATGCTGGCAAGCTTGACTTAGCTAAGGCTGTTCTTGCACACAACGGCGACGAAGCTCTTGCTGCTTCTGTCGCTCGTTTCGGTCGTGCTGCTATTAAAGATCAAAACCTACTTACTGACCTTGGTGCTAATAACCATGGTTTGTATATGTTAGGTAAGCGTATAAAAGTTGGAAAACTAAATGCTGCTAGCGGCGAGAGAATGGGTTTACGTATCCCAGGTAGTGGCGCCATAGGTGCGTTTGGCGATAACGCCATGGCCAAGATGCGCATGATGGGTTCAGAAACCAAGATGGGTGAATTTGTTCGTAAGTGGACTTTACCTAACGAGCATCTTGTTGCTCGTACAGCTTTGCTTAAAGGTGCTACAGCCAGCGGTAAGCCATTGTCTACAGATACAACCACTGCTTTGATTGGTTATTTTTCTGCTACTCCAGCTATGAAACAGTTTATGGGTCAACTTGCGCAGAGCGAACGTCAAGTGTTGGCTAAAACTTTAGAGGCTGAAGCTGGTGCGGGTCTTGAAGGTTATGCTAAAGAAGTTTATAAGTATCTTGAGAATCCTGAGTTGTTGGCTACTGCTACTCCAGAAATTCAAGCTGCTGTACAAAAGTGGGGACCAGATTTCTTTGATTCTTACGAGGCACGTGTTGGTGCTGCAATGAAAGAAGTTGATCCTACTTCTCCTGGGTTTGATGGTGTTACAAACTATTTCCCTAGAATACAATCAGATGCTGCAATTGCTTATCGTGCTAACCCTAACAGCCCTCATGCTGCTGACCTAAATAGTATTTATTCCAGGGACCCTATGGCTGGTGGTAAGAACTTTAAGACTCGTACAATGACAGAGGGTGACAAATGGTTTGGTCACAAGTTAACTATTGATGATTTGAAGAGCACAGACAGACTTAATCAACTTGCCAAAGATGGTGGTTTCATTGGTGATTTCTTTGAAACAGATATCCGCATTGTTGCACCTAGGTATGTTGACGAGTTTGTTAAAGAGTCTGGTATCTTGTTTAAACACAAGCACCTTGCTGATGCTGGTTTTTGGGAACGTGCTGCAGCTATAGACATGAGTGGTGAGTTTGTTGACGAGATCATGCTTGAGTCCATTAAAAAGTCTGCTGGTTCTATCGCTGGTGATTTGAACGCTTTGTATAAGCAATCTTCAAAAGCCTATTTAACTTTCAACGACGCACTGGTTGCACACCAAGCAAAGCTTAGTGGTGAAATTAAAGAACTACTGGGCGACACTGGTGCTGTTGGTTCAAGAGAGATTCTTTTGGACACAGAAGCTGCCTTGAATGACATTCTTACTGGTGGTTTAACCATTAGCGCAGATCAACTTGGGTTGGCTGCTAATGCTCTTGACAAAAGCAAAAAGACTTTGGTTGATTTGTTTGGATACGCATATACAAAAGGTGGAAAGCTTGTTCTTAAAGATACGGGTCGTGAGGCTACTGAGTCTACTTATTTGTTGCATGGTATCCTTGGTCATCTGGATAGCATCCAGGATGACTTCTTAGACCTTGAAAGACAAGCAACTGTTTTAGGTAAGGACCTTACAGGTATTGAACTTAAAAGCATTGCCGACAAGACAGATGCTGCACACAAACTTGCTCTTGAACGTTTGAAAGCTTCTGAAGAAAACGTTAAAATTGTTTTAGAGTTTGGCAATCAACTTGAGAGTGTTCTTGAGGGTGTTATTTCTGGACAGACATACGCTAGAGACATTACTGATATTCTTGGTATTATGGGTGAAAGAGGTGTGCTTACTGACACTGCTGTTTCTAGTATTGTAGACAAGACTGCTGCTGGTGTTAAAAATGCTGAAAAAGCAGATCGTGTTCGTCAAACTGCTTTGCGTAATTTAATAAATAAAGAGGGTGGTCTTTTCCAGCGTCTTACCAAGAACTCTAAGTTAAGCAAAACTTCTGTTACTAAAATGAATGACAATGTTTTTAATAACAATCTTCCTAAGGTTTTTACTGGCGAGCTTTCTTCTAGTGAAGTTCGTAGTATGTCTATTTATACTTTGTTGAATGATGAGCGCATATATGGAGAGAACGTTCCAGAGTTTCTTGTAGCAGTTAGAGATAAGCTTCTTAAAAACTTGCAGGAAGCGGACGAAGCTGAAGTTATTGCTGCCGAAATAGCTAAAGATTCTGGTGCTGGTGCCCGTAAAAATTCTGGTAGTATTTGGAAAACACAAACTAAGCCAAAAATTGCTGAAGCCAAGCTGTTGCGTGAGAACATTGACCAAATGGATGAGTTTGTCAACCTTATGAGAAACACTGACCTTCTTCGCAATCTTGGAGACACGGAAATTTCTTGGGGTCTTTTTGAGGCACATGCAAAGTCTAAGCCTTGGTTGTCTCAGTTTATTCCAGACAATGATGTTGCTTACTTAAACGAAGAAGCAATCAAAGACCTAATGGGTTATTATGATAATGTTTCTGGTGGAAAAACTATTGATGGTGCTGCTGGTTATAGTCCTTGGTCTGGAGATAAAGGACTAGATGTTACTCCAGAGTTTAAACCAGGAGAAAATGTTGTTGACTCTATGGCGGTTAGGGATTTCTCGCAGTCTACTGGTGCAAGACCTCGTGGCAGTAATGTTGTTACATACAATGATTTGATGAATGAAATAGACAGATTTTCTGCTTTAGCTAAAGAAGCTTTTGGTGCTGACGAGTTCTTTGCTACTGGTTCTGGTGTTGGTCGAAAGACCTATTCTGCAAAGTCGCTTCTTGATGTTGACGCTAAACTGAGTGCTGCTCGTGCCAAGGTTAAACAACTTAGAGCAGCAAAGGCTTCTGGTACAGAATCTCTGTCTGCTGCTCGTGAACTTGACGATGCACTTAATACTATTAAAGAAATCACCAGTGGTGGTTCTTTAACAAAGCCTGAATGGTTTCAAAGTGTCGCACATACAAGCGAGGAACTTGGTCGTGCTTTGTTTGATTATCATATTGTTTCTGATCTTGGAAAACGTTGGAACACTGTAAGCGAGATATTTTCTACGTTTGGTATTGCCCCTAGTGAAAGAGTGTTCACTCGTATTAGTAAGAATGTTTCACAAAAGTTTATTGACATCATTGATAGCAACTTGACTTCTACACGTAATGGTGTTTTGAATCTTGAAAAGTTTGAAAGAGCTGTTTCCGACATTGTTAACAACCCAGATCTTTCCGTGTCTGCGGGTCGTGTTTTCCAGGACCAATGGGATAAACTTAGTTCTGCTGAACGTGAAACAATTCAAGTTGCTTTAGGAAACAAGTCTGTAGCAAGTGGAGACGCTTACACTTTGCGCATGGAACTAAAAGCCATTAAGGGTAGGGCACGTAAGGCTGGAGCAACTCGTGCAGAGATAACTAAACTAGAAAATGATTTCTATAAAGAAAAAGTAGATCCATGGTACACACAGGCTTTCCCTGAAGGAAGAAACTACAAGAAAGACAAGACTGCCGCTCTTAAAGAACTTGCACCTGTTCAAAGAAAGGGAGCCAAGTCTACGTACATGACTCCGTTCGCTGAAGAAGCTGATGCTGCTATTGTTAAATCCTTTTTTGAAAAGCATTTGGGTGCTTCAACTATTAAAGGAAGAAGCGCCACTCCTGTCGGGTATGTTGGCGAGTCTGGTAGTGGATCGATGGTTAAAGTTGTTGGTGGAGAAAATACTTTACAAACAAAGATTAAAGCGTTAAAAGAATCCAAGGCTCGTTATGGTCAAATGTTGGATGAAGATTTGGATATGGAAACTTTCCTTCGTGATCCAGGTGCCCCACAAACTCGTCCTAGTATGAAGGTGCGTATAATGCAGCACACTTCAGAGCGCTGGCAAGCAGCGGTTAAGGAAGCGCAGACGGAAGCAGACAACTTTGCTATTCGTACTCGTGATGCTGTGTCTGCTAGAGAATCTGCTACTGTTCTTCAAACAGAAGCTGATTTGTTAGCTAAGGGTCAGGCTGTTCCTGCAAACTTCTTGGCTAAGGTTAAAGCTGTTGAACCCAAGATTAGAGCTATTGAATCTGCAGACAATGTAGTTGCCACTGCCCAGTCAAAATTAGATGACGTTACTGCAAAACTTACAGAAGTTCAAGACTCTATTGCTGCAAAACAAGAAGCGTGGGTTTCTTCTGGTAAGAAAGGCAAGCGTCCTTTAACTAATACAGAGTCTACACGTCTTGAGCGTTTAACTCCTGCGGTAAAGTCTGCTCAGAAACAACTTGATACAGCGCAGAAAGCAAGAGCCAATGTTCCTGCGTTGACCCCTAATGAATCTAAGTTTGTTGATTTGGTTAGGGCTGAGCCAACAACAACTGTGAAGCCAGCCAATCCTTTAACTGGTCAGGCTGCACGTCCTGGTAAACCTGCTGCTCCTTATGCTGAGCAGGCTAAAAAGATTATTGACGCATACAACAAGAGGGCTAGTAGCGTCATGACTGCTAAAGCCAAGGGTGATGAAAGACTTGTACAAGTAATGCATGATGTTGCTGCTTACGATCTTTCTACTTTTACTGATGGTTTCAAAACCATTGATGGAGAGTATGCCGCATTTGATAATGGTACTAAGGTTGTTTTCACTCCTGAAGAAGCAGAGTCTTTGTATGTTGGTGGTTCAGTAAGAGCTTCCGTAACTGCAGAGAATGTTAATGATTCTATTCGTGAAATATTGCAAGAGAAGAAAATTCTTGAACAGCAATACAAAGCAGCTGGTCAAGAATTTGATAAGGTTCGTCGTCGTATGCCAAGCGGTAAACCTGTATCTAGATTTGCTACGGCTGTACGTGCTGTTGATGGTGATATCTATAGAGAAGCATTTGTAAAGTTTAACAATGAAATTGATAGAATCAATGCAAGACTTGCTGGGCTAAATGCTGACCTAGTGCCACTTGAGATATCTAAAAAAGCATTGAACCCAAAGGTTCAAGCTTCTGCTTTAAAAAAGATTAGCATTTTGGTTAATGGTTCTAAACGTTCTGGTGCAGTGTTTGATGAAATTGGTGTTGGTCGCTGGATTGACAACACACATCCTACCTTGGTGGATGTTGCACGTCGTGATGGCCTTAAAGAGATGGATGAACTTACTGCTTTGGGTGTTAGTTCTCGCAGTACTCCAAAGTCAGTGTCTGAGCGTTTAGATAAAGGATATAAAGTTGGTGGACGTGATCTTGAAATGCGTAGAGGCAACTTAGACAGGGCTTTTAAAGCAACTCCAGAGTATAAGCATCTTCAGGAACTTGCTGAGATGGAGAATGATGTTGTTGTTGCTTTGCACAAAAATACCAGGGCTTCTGCTGAGTCAATGAAAAACTATGCTGATGAACTTGCTAAAGAACTTGAAATTGCTAGAGGTGCTTTATCTGGACCTACTAATGTTGCTAGACTTGAACAAGAAATTCTTGCTGATGCACAGGCTGCTAGTGACAGTTTGAAAGCACTTAGAGGTGCTGGACCTGTTGATGCTAGTGGTGTTCCGTTGGAGTTGCCAACGTCACCTGCTGCTGTTGACGAGTTTGGTCAGGCTGTTATTTCTCAGTCTGCTCCTGGTGGTACTTTTGTAGAGCCTGGCACTACGCCTAATACTAGGTTGTCTGCTGCTCAGGCTGTTCAGGCTGAAAACAGATACAACATTGGTTTCGCAAAGATTCAAGCTGATGACGCTAAGGAAGCTCGTCTTTTGTGGACTGAGAAGCGTGTTGATCCTGCTACTGGTCGTAGGACGTTGCCATCTTTAAGAGATGAAACTATGAAAACAGTTAAGACTGCTTTAGAGAATAAGCGCACGCAGAGGGCTGCTGTTGAGGATATTATTAAAGCAGTTAGTGGTGCGGCTGAAGAAGTGCGTATTAAGATTGAAGTAACTTCTGGTGGTGTTGACCAGTTTATGCAAGCATTGAACGATGGTCGTCAGTTGGCTGCTTCTTTGCAGCAACAACTTGATGAAGTTAACATGCTGGTGGCTTCAATGCCAGCCAAAGATACTATGGATGTATTTAAGTCCATGTCTACGGCTAAGGGTGGACGTAAGGTTACTGCTGCTCAGCAGGCTGCAGCAATTGAATCTTACAACAAATGGTTGAAAGATAACAAGCGTGTATTTGAAATGCTTTCTGAATCACCTGACGATCCTGTCAACAAGGCTTGGGCTGCTGCGGCTATGGCTGATTCGCAGTTGATTGATTTGGAATTGACCCATGCTGGTGAGTTGCTTGCCATTGCAGGTGCTAGTGCACCTGAATGGACAACTAGAGTGTTTGAACCGTTCTCTAAAGAATGGAAAAAGGCTGCTAAAGAGATGGGCTTATACAAAGATATGAAGCGCATAGACAAAAAGGGATTCCCTAGTCTTGTTGGTGATAGTGAAGCAATTGAACTTTTAAATAACGTTGGGCGACTAAATCAACTTGGTGTTGTTAGTGACCTTGGTAAGTTTATGAGTGGATACACTCAGTTCTTTAAGGCGTATGCTACTCTTAGTCCTGGTTTCCATTTGCGTAACGAGATAAGCAACGTGTTTTCTATGTTCGCTGCTGGTGCGGATGTAAAGAACATGTATGACGGGTTCAAGTTGTGGCGTATGGCTGACACTCATTTTTCTGGTGGTGGAACTGTTGATTCGTTTATTGCAACCTTACCAGATGCTCAAAAAGAAATTGCACGAAATAGTCTTGGTGTAATGCTTGGCATGGGTGGCGGCAGAACACAAGATGCACTTAGTGGTTTCATGGCTAGAGGTAACGCTAGAATTAACTCTAACGCTGCTCTTAACTATTCAAAGAAAGTTGGTGGCAAGCTTGAAGGCTCTGCTCACTTTATGTTGGCTTACGATTCTTTTGTAAAGGGTTTTGACCCTAGCCAGTCGTTCAACAGAACAAAGCGTTACTTGTTTGACTATTCAGAGAAGTCTTTACTGGATGAATCAATGCAAGACATTGTTCCATTCTGGACGTGGATGAGTCGCAACTTGCCTTTGCAGATTACTAACCGCTGGGCAAACCCCAAGCCTTATCTGATGTATCAGCGTATGGTTTCAAACTCCCAGCAGGGTAAGGACATGTCTGGCATGCCTAGTTATGTGCGTAATGCTATTAGTCTTGGTGGAGATCAGTTCTTAAATCCTGATTTGCCGTTCAGCAGAGTGAACGAACAAATTGACTCACTGACTGACCCTAAAAAGCTTCTTGGATATTTGAACCCTGGTATTCGTGTTCCTTTGGAGACAATGTTTAATCAAGACTTATACACGGGTAAGCCTATGTCTGACAAGCAGGAGAAACTTTCTGGTGCTACTCTTTTGTTAGCTCCGTTCTTGCAAGCCACTGGTCAACTTAGTTATAACCAAGCAGGGGACCCTGTTGCCCCATCAAAGTTTGTTCGTGCTTTGACACAGATAATACCACCTATTGGACAGGCACAGCGTGTCGGAGACAAAGGTATTAACACTTACGTAGGTATACCAGTTCAGACTGTTACACAGAAACAGAAAGATGGTGTGGCTTTTGGTAAGCTTGAACAACTCAGAAAACTATCCGAAAAACAACGCAACATTCAGAAAGCGGAGTAACATGAAATATTATAACTGGCAGAAACCATCAAAACTTGACTATGTAAAGTTTCGTGTTGCGTCACCCAACCTTGAGGTGTTGAATCGCTATCTGGCGAAGCGTTGGGGTGGTACTAACCTGGGGATTTTTGTGAAGCGCCCTGTTCGTGGTGGCACTGTTCCTTCTACTCATTCGTTTGGAGCGGCTCTTGATTGGCGCTACGACACCCGTGAGGAGGGTAAAGAAGTCATGGACTGGATAGTACTCAATCATGAGGTACTGGGAATCCAAGTCGTACAAGACTATGTTGGTTGTTGTATTTGGATTGCTGGTCGTGGCTGGAAAGCCGCTACACCAGACTCTACGGGCTTTGGTCAGCCGTGGGCTAAGTGGATACATGTTGAAACCTCACGTGAGTCTTGGGGAGACAAACGCAAGGTTTCAGAACGTATCAAAGGTTAATCTGGTTTTACTGGAGGGCCAAAACCCTCCATGTATGTTATTTTCACTGGCGCTTGTTTGGGTTGGTGACAAGATTTTGAAAAGGTTTTACCAGGACGAGTCTTACGTTTCCATCCGCTTGTTCTAATACTTCTTCCCATTTAATCTTCCCAGATATCTATATTGTCACGCTTTAATGCGTACTCCATAGTTGCTAGCAGAGACATCAGGACGCTTGTTCCTATCATCCACGATGTGGGGTCTCCCATGCGCATACCGTAGCCTGCACGTACTGCGTCTAGCATGTCTGCTTGTGTCATCATAACACTCATCTCGTAATACTCTGAGTCTTGGCTGATGATGCGTTCAGCTTTTGCTGATATCTGGTTTATATCTTCTTCGGGAAGAAAGTTTTTAATCCAGTCGTTTTGATCTGTCATTTTTAATCACTATCCAATCGTTTGGCAATCCATTTACAAACACTCCTAAGCCTAGTTCGGTATTTGCAACACCATAATGCTTGGCTAGGATTGTTTGCAGTTCTTGGACGCTTACCGCAATGTGGAAGGCGACCGTGAACTGTGTGGATTTCATTCTACTTCGGCTTGTTCCTTGCGCATTGAATCTTCAATCTTGGTTGCTGCTTCAACAATTGATTCTACTGCTGGTACTCCGAACCTATCTTCAAGGTAGTGGATGATTGCAAAGATGTTTGCAACAATCCAGTACACATCTACTGGTTCTTTCTGCTCTGTATTAGCTATGTCCTGGTGTTCTGTCATAATCTTCTCCTAACTGAAGGTTGAATGTTTCGTCAATCAACATTAGGGCTACTACGCAATATCCTACGATATCGAGAAGTGTGTCAAATACTGATTCGTTTTTTGCATGTTTGTTTTTAAGGTTTGCATACCGTTCTACTTTGTCTGACAGGCGTACGGTGATGCCGTACAGCCCAAACTTGTTTATATTTTCATGACCGTAATCATACTGTTTGCTACATAGTGTTTCAAAGACTGTTGCCAAGTCCCATGACTCAATGCTTTTAAGTTCGTTAATTGCGGATACAGCCATCTTTTCAAAGATTACTTGTGTTGTGTGTAGCGATAGGTGTTCTGATTTTTCTGCTACAACTAGTGATGCTATCCATGTTCGCATTGATGGGATGTCTGCTCCTTGGAGGGAGTTTACTTTTTGTCTTGCAACTAGGTACTCGTCTGGCTCAAGATGTGTCAGGTATGACAACCACTGCATGGCTGACTGGTCCCATGTGGTTGCTACTCGTACTGATTTTCTGATTGTTGTGTCGGTGCTCATTGTTTCCTTGAGTTTCTTGAATGCTTGGTTTCGTAAACGCCAAACATGTGTTTTTGTTATTGATAGTTCGTCTGCTATGGACTGGAGTGAACGGCCCTCGTTCATGAGGGCGTTCACAATCCATTGTTCCCTGGGGGGTAGTTGCTCTACATGTTCCATCACTGCGTCACGTAGTTCCATTAAACCCTCTTGTGGTTCGTATGGTTCTTCGTGGGGCATGGTTTCCATTAACGCTTGGTATTCGTTTTCTGGAAGCCTGTAACTAGTAGACCTTATTTGGCTACGGTAGTTTTCAGTGTCGTGATTATTGGGGCTGTCTGTGTACTGCATAAGCGGCGGCGTCGTATTTCGTTGGTTCAGATGGGAAGTCATCTGTTAATAGTTTAACATACGCTTTTTTGTTGTCATCAAAATGATCGATTGTGCCCTTGGAGATGCAGGCTTCTTGCCATGCTTCTAGAGGTGATATCCACCATCGTTTTTTCGAGGAGTCGTAAACAAACAAATGTACGGGAGCCATTTGTTGCCAACGGGCAAGTGCGTTCATCTTTTCTATCTTAAACTTGAGTGTCTTGTCACGACCTACACCCATGACTTCAATCATGCCGTCAACCGTTAGGAAGTCTGGCAGGAACCGCATGATGTACGGTAGTGATTGTGTGTGCAGGTTGGGGCGGTTCAGCCCGAGTCGGTGGTGTGCAGGGAACACATCTTCAAAGACTTTCTCTGCTACGTCCCCCATTGCGCCGAAGCGTACGTGGAATGGTGATTGATGAAATGCGTTACTCATGTTTTGTTACCAGTAGTCGTTGGACGAGTTTATCGTCGGTGTATGCAATGCCGTTCAGTCCGTCCAGGATTGATTTGGCATAGTTGTCGATATCTCCTCGCAGTTTACTCGCTGGTCCATCTAGCGTTTTAACTGTAATAGTTACCTTGTCTTTGTATAAGCCTATCACCATGCTGACTGGGGTGTCAGCGCATGGTCCATGCCAAGATGACCCAATGTATCTTTCAAATACAAGGGTTTGTTCAGGGGTGAATACTCTGCCTCTCCTGCCAAGCCTTGGGCGTTGTTTAACCTTGGGTTTGACGGGAATGGTTTGTTTGTGGTTGATTAATTCTGTCATGGTGTTCCCATTGTAATTACGTATGCTCTTTCTATTAGTTTGATTAATTCTGATTCACCGTCTGCTCTGTCTTGGAACTTACCCCATCGTGCATCTGCTGAACGCACAACCACCAACGCTTCGTTGGGTGGTATGTTTGCGTCACGCATCTTGCATGCGAGTCTGAACAATGTGGAGGAACGATCATTTCCTTCTATTGGTCCGTCTCTCCACATGATGTATGGTATTGCTCCGACTCTGCGCAGGATTTGTTTGATGTCTGCGTTATCTTCGGTGTTGGTTATGTGTACCCTCTGTGGAGGACGCCACAGGTTGGCTAGTGTGTCCAGCTGTTCTTCCGTGGTTAGGTTGGCGGTGGCTTCATTCAGGAAGTCTGTTAGTGGCATAATGTTTTCATCGTTGTCGAGAATGTAGCGTTCGGCTGGTGTTTCCTTGCGGGCGTTAGGATAGGGTAGGCGTACATAGTTTCCATATCCTGTTCCTGCTGTCTCCTGCTTCGGGTTGACCTCTTTGGCTGGGTAGTTGATTGCTTGGTGTGCTGATAGAAATGCTCGCCGCATTGTTGCGGCTGGCACTAGCGAGTCTGCGAACACCCAGATGTGATATCCTTTGCGTGTTCGTTCAACCCATGATGTGATTCCTTTAACGGCGAAAGACATCTGTAAGTTACGTGCTGCATCTAAGTCGTCTACGTCAATGTCTGAACATCCCCACACACAAAACCAGCTGGCTTTGTATGGTAGCAGTGGGTACACCCCGATGAGTTCGTCACCTTGTAGGTGTTCCAGGAACTTGTCTTGTGTTAGTGGCTGCTTGACGCATCCACCACCCCATGAACCGTATACGTCACCTCTGCCTCTGAATAGTTTTGTAAACGATTCTAGAATGGCTGGGCTGATGGTAGTTCCGCTTGGCTCCATTGTGCGCTCCTTAAATACTGGTCGGGTAGTTCTCCGTTCTTGAGTTCCCATAGTCGTCCTGTTTTAACATCTATTTCAAAGTCCACATCGTCAACTAGCATTCCTGCTGGTCGTTTGTTTTTTAGCAGAGACAGAGTGATTGTGTACTCGTGTACTTTCTGGTCGTACATGAGCATCTCTAGACGCTCTTGTGCTTTCTCTGTGTGGTTTCGGTCTAGGCGTTCTCTTAGGTCGTTTATTTCTGCTCCGATTTCCATCTTCTTTCGGCGTACACCAATGATCGATGTTGCTTGTTGTTCTCCACCGTAGGCACCTGAGGAGATGGTTAGCTTGCGTCCATCTGCTCCTGAGGTTCGTGAGGTTTGGTGTAGCACGAGCATTGGGATGTCGTGTCGTCTGCCGAATCCTTTTAGGAATCCTGCTTTCTCGGGTACTTGTTCTCCTGCTTCTACAAGTTCAAGGTAGTCAACTACTGCGAGGTCGGGCTTGTCGCCCCACACATCACACACTTCGTTGTATGCTCGTTCCATGTCTGCTGGTATTAGTGGTTGGTCAAAGACTGCAAGGTTGGGGAAGTCCTCCTCTGCTGTTTGGCGCAGTAGGTCAATTGCTTCTTTGTCGTCGTTAGCGACACGCATCTCTAGTTGACGTGCATCAATGTTGTGATGCATGCATGTCAGTTTAGTTAACACGAGCGTCTTGGGTTCATCGGGAATGAACAACGCTATCTTCTTGTCTCTGTTGTTGCGCAACGCATGCAACAGCACCAGTGTCTTACCACCGTGGCTGTATCCGAGCATCATTGCTAGTTCTCCTGGGGCTATGCCACGCATCTCAGCATCTAGTGGCTCTATGCCTAGATAAACTCTGTCTTGCGGTGATTGTGCCCAGCGCACATACGAGTGTGCTGCTTCTGTGAGTGGTACGTAATGGCGGTACTCTTTAGGAATAGAAGAAGCAGGGGGCGTGGTACCCCCTGCCTCAACTTCGTTCCATCCCGCCTGTATTTGATCAAGCGAGAGTCTCAATTACGCTCCCTTTGGTGGCCAGTAGGCTTTTTCCTTGTCGTTCACTGCCTTGAACCAAGGACGCTTTGGGTTGGCTGCAAGGTCTGCACGATTGTCGTACACTTCTGTAACGCCGTCACGCTGACATGAACTGATTAGCCACTCTGGGATTGGACCTTGCTGGTCGTTCTTGATGCTGACTGTGAAGCCTGCGCTGGTTGCTTGTGGGAATGCCTTGGCTACCATTGCTTCTGGTGTTGCTTGTGTGCCACCGTAGATTGCTTGCATTAGCAGTTCGGTAACTGCTTCAAAGTTGTCCGCATACAAACCAAGGTCTGCTTTGTTGATTGTAAGTTCTGACGCAATTTTTGCGGCTACTTGTGTGATGATTGCTTTTGAGTTGTCCATTATTGGGCTATCTCCTGTGTGTTGTTGTTTGTGAAGTCACTGATGCGGGCTCCTTTGCATATCGACCAGTATGTGCACCACTTCTCAGAGCAGAGTCCATGTTGGTCGTTTGTCATCCACGGAGTTTCAAGTCCGAGTTTAACAAATGGTTGTACTATAGAGTCTACCTGATGTTTAAACCAGTCAACGTGACTAGCAGTACGAATGATTGGAACAATCTGTCCTACGCTGTTGTTGGTTCGTGTCATGACGCCATAGTTAAATCTTACTGGGTACCCTGGTGCCCATCCCATCTCTACACTGGCATACGAGTATGCTGTTGCTTGGATGGACTGTCGTTGTTTCTCTCCTTGGGAGTATTTACGTCCTGCTGTTTTCCAGTCCCACACTAACCCATTGGGGTCTACATAGTCCATTGTTCCGCCTAGCCACACTTCGGTGGGTTTGGTTTGTGGGTCTGTGGATGGCATGCCGAACATGTCAATGGTTGGAATGTCAAACAACTTAACGCCAAACTTGGCTTCAACCTGTCCGCCTTCTACAACTTGGGGCATGATGTCACGCTCAAAGGTTGCCATTAGTTTCTGTACATACTCACGCATGTGTTCAGGTCCGTTGGTTGAGTTAATCTTGTAAGGTTCCTCATCCATCAGTCGGGTTAGTTCTGTGTCTGCTACCGTGTAGCCTTCCGTGACTGTACCCCCAGTCAGGTAGTGTTCAATGCCTCTGTGAACGGCGGTTCCGATGTGTGTGGCATCTGAACCTTGTCGCCATTCAGGAAGCCTTACGGCAAGCCGTGAACGCTCGGGGCATATCATAACATCGTTAAGCCATGATTGGCGTACCCATATCTTTGTGTGGTCGTCTAGTTCTTCAATTCTCATTAAAGTTCTCCTTTGTGTTGTAGTCGTTTTCTTAGATGAGTTACATACGATTTGTTTATCGTGTATCCGAACTCGTCAATGATTGCTTGACGCAGTGGTGTTGGCATCATGCCTTGCCTAATGCCTCTGACAAGATACGCATATACATCCGCTGGTAAGAAGCGTGATGGTGTTATGGTATGTTCGATCATTGGCGCAATGTCCATCTTGCCTCGCAGGTTCTCTGCTTCTTGATGTTTCCTAAACAATCTAATTGGTGGTGTCGCTTTGTTTACCAGTTCACACCAGTGTGGTATTGTGCCATCCCATTTGCCAAAGTAAGCGAGTGCTTCACCGTTTAACATTTCGTGTGGTATCGCTAAATACTTTGGGGATACTGGGTCTGTGATTTTTACGTCACATAAGCATAAGGGGTCGTGCGATATAACATCGCAACCCTCGGGTGATAAGGTCATGTTCTCCTGTCATGTATTTGTTATCATGTCTTGTGGTGCGCCACCCCTAAGGTGGCTCACCTGCGTGGTCGGGTACTTCCCCCCTCCGTTGGTTCCCCCCAGGCTCACAGCCTAGCATTAGGCTTGGGCTTCTTGTCAACGGGCTCCATCTCAACGGCTTTCTTTCCTCGCTCATGCCAGTGAGTTGGTGGCTTGAATAATGCTAGGTCTGTACCTATCCAGTGGGTGCATTTAGGGCACTGCCAGTAGTTCATGGCTTGATGCCTCCTTTCGTGGCTTAGAACGCTTCTCAGCGTCTCTGACGGGACTTGGCGACCACCTTGTCCCACGCCGTCCAAGGCGCTGGGACTGGTGGTTTGAGATAGTCGTTGTTTTTGATGCATCCCCAGCCGTTAAATCCAACTGGCTGTTGAAAGTAACCGTTAGGAGCCAACCATCCATGCAACGCAATCCTGTTCGCAATAGTGATTTGTTCTAGTCGTGTTGCGAGCCATTGCTTGGGTGCGAACTCTTGTCCACCATACCCCCGCCATGTCTGAAGAAAAATACCGAGACCACCAGCGAATTTGCCACGGTCTTTCCAATTGCTTTTAGTTTCGCATTGAGCGACCTTGTCCCAGTATTTGTTGTGGGGTCGTTTGAGTGTAGCCAGCCACGATATATCCCACTTACTACTGTTTCGTGTTTGTACTTCTTGGGTGTGGACTTGTGGTGCTTGTGTGGTAGATGTGTTAAAAACATATACAAATTCTTTCTTTATTGTTGTTGTGGGTGAAGCCGATACTGGCTTGTTATCCGATAGCCATAAGGTTATCGTGATGGTTAATACTATTAATAATTTAAGTATTGTAAATTTGTTCATGGTTGGTCTCCTTCATAAACTGAATTAAGGCAAGTTCCAGTTTATGTTTTGATGTCATTAGTAAAGCGTACTCCTCTGATACGCCGTCTTGCCATTTAGTGGATGATACCCTGCCAACTTTCTTGGCTACTTGGTCACAGCCGATACTCAGGGACTTGATTGTCGCTCGCAGTTCGTCAATGGTTAGTTGTGTGTTTATGGTTAGTTCCATTTCGTTACCTACCGTGTCCTAAAACGGTTCCAGGTGGGTTCTAGTGTCATTCACAGACGCTGGTAGCGTATACAGATTGTCGTCCATACGACCAGACAGGTGAGAACACACAGCCGAACGCATGCTTGACCACAGCAGTTTCTGTGAGCGTTCCTTGTACTCATCGCCTAGTTCCTGCCACATTCTCCTGAATGTTGTTTCATCCATCTGAGGTAACGACCATACGGAGTCACGGGTTTGTTGCATCAACTCTTTGTGTGTCTTAACAATCTCCCAATCCTCGTCAAACACATTAACATCTCTAGCCATGTGGTTGTACATAGACAATGCGTTGTTTATTGTTAATGGATCTGTGTTTACATAACTGATAGCACCAAGTCCCTCTGCTACTGTTGTCTGTATAGTGCGTACACGACCGCTAGTAAATAGGTCCTCGTTTGCTTCACTAAACTTCTCACCCTCCAATCGTACGCCGTTACGAACAATGCCTAGTGCGTGTCGTTCTATCTCCCAATCTGTAATGTCGTTGTAGTTATTGTTTGAGTTGTTGGCGTCAATAGTGAATTCTATTGTCATGCTGATTTGGTATGATTTCATTTGTTTCTCCTGTTGGTGTAAGATGTCTTACACAGTCTTGATTTTGTTTTTTGTTTAGGGTACCACGAGCAGTAATACACGCGGTACATTTGGTCTGTGTCAATGACGAGGTTGTTGCCCTCGTCATAAACAAGTGGGTATGCTGTGACGCTGAGGCGGTTATCATCTACCCAAAGATTAACATCTTGTCTATTGAGTGGGTTGATATCCTCCATGTTGTATGTGTCCCACACATCATCGTAGTGGCTGTATTTATTCTTGCTCATCCAATGCTCAGCCATTTGTTTGGCGTAAGCATAGATGTCTGTATGTTTATTTCTCATTGTTCCCTCCTAGAAGAACCAATCGTTGGTACCGTCGTAATTACCCTTGGTGTGTGATGGCACATACAGTTGGGATTGGCGATAGTCGTCAACAATGTCAGACTGTGCACCCATGCATCTACACAACATGCGTGGCTCTGAACAGAACCAACAGCAGTCGCATTGTGAACACAGGTCAACATTGTTTACATTGGATTCGTCTATGTACTCAATGTGGTCACAACTAGCGCAACGCCATAGTTCACCCCACACCTCGTCACCGTTCTCGTCAATGTATGTACAGTCCTCAACAAGAACAGATTGGTTGTCCCATATGTCGTTGTCATACATGGCGTACTTGGTTGTGTCAATAGTGTACCGTGAATCAGGTGGTGTCTTGCCAGTAGATGTCCAGCCAGTAGTGTACATGCCGTGTCCTGAGTAACTGTAGCGGTCGTACTTGTAACTGTTGTTTGACCACCATACACCCTCAACCCAATGCCCGTCGTTCTCGTTGATGATGTAATAGTCCTCTTGAACATCAGGATTGGCAGACAAGAACACAAGTTTAGAACCATCAGCGAACTTGGATAGTTTCTTGCGTGTTTTCTTGCTGTTGAGTGTTGAAGCGCCACCCCAACTAGGGAATAATTCCTTAGCAAAGATGTGGGTATCACTCATACCGTTGCGAGCCGCAATCGGCAACATGCCGTTGTGTGCTACAACCGTGTTAGTGTCCTTGCCAACTTGGAATGGGTGACAGTTGTTGATGTTGGTACCGCCATGTGTCGTGATGCGGGAGTGAAACAACGCAGGACCCGAATGAATTGCTCGTGTCTTGAGGAAGTTATCTAACACGGCATCAAAGTTGAGACCGCTACCTTTCACAATGTGTGTACCAGCATGAACAGCGTAACCAAACCCGTCAGGGTTGTTCTGTGAACCAACAGTTAATGAATCTACATCCGCTGTTGTGTACTCTTGCATGAATGTTAATAAACACATATTTCTTATATGCCTTTCGTTGTGGCGTAAGCATCAAATGCTTCGTAACCGTTTTGTTTTGTCCATTGACGGAAACGATCCCAGTCATGGCTCTCTTGAATTTTGATGTTGTACATTTGACTGATGCTGTACTCTGCTACTGCGTGTACTGCTTCTAGTCGTGCTTGAATAGTTTTGGGGTTGAGCGTACCCTTGAAGAAACGCAACTCTAATGTGTGGCGTGGCTGTAAGTTAAGCGCAACATATCTGTCGTTGTTGCACTGTCGCATGTTTCCAGCCTGTAAGCCCTTGGCGTAACGCAACATCTGCGTTGCTTCAAAGTCGTCCCATTGTGCGTATGTTGAACGACTACGACCAGCAAGTGTTTTCCATTGCTCGGTGTTGCGATAAAACATAGACATGAAACGATACAAAGATGACGACCTGCCCTCAAAGAATCCCTTGTTGATGTGAACATGAAGCCCACAGGTTCTTGTAGTAGCAGAACGCATACCAATATCAGACAACTCACGCAGTCGTGCAAGAGGCAACACATTCTGTATGTACTCTTTCGTCATGGGATGAGATACAACCTCAAACCCATTGCTAAGAGAACCGTCATGCTTGAGATAACAAGAGTCACCAAAGATATCAGTAGCAAGTTCAGCACCCTCGTTGATGTCGCAACCGTCTGCTTCCATTTCTAACTCAAAACCAGTAACGCTGATGCGTCGTGGCTCTCGCATGGTTGTAAACATTTTGATGTCCTTGGTTAGGACATCAGGACGCATACCATGAAAGATAGGGTCAGGACGAAATGAGTAGTCATGAATGAGTCGTGAACTTTCTTGCTGTTCATCTTCACACGAACATTGCGGTCCGTTGTCAATGTGATAAACCTCATCACAGTATTCGCAACTGCTGTACTGGTCGTAACACGATTCGCATCGCATCTCGTCCCAGCCGATGTCCATCATGTCGCCACGCTCAACATACAACTGACAGTCCTGACAGTATGTGTAGTCATCGTCGCAATCTGAACAGAAGTATTTAGCGTTACCTGTTGCTAATGCTTCATGGATGTCTCGGCGTCGCCAGTATGAAGTGTTCTCGTCAAGACGAATAACTAATGCTTCAATTAGATGCTCGTCTTGGCAGATACAGCACTCGGCTAGTAGGCTTGGTGGCTCTGTTGTTGTTTCTTGTGTTGTCATTGTACCCTCCTGGGTGTTGTGTTTTTATTTGTTGTGTAAGAGGTCTTACACGGTTGGTGGATATTCAAGGTAGTCAAATCGTCAATGATTACTGGGGTTTGTGGTAGACATTTCCGTTTATGTCACACAGCCTCCTGTCAAAGATAGGTGAGATACGCCACGCCAAGCCGACATTGTTGTCACGCTCAAAGGAAAGCAAATCATCTTCCTCAACATAAGTTAGATGTTCAGTCTCCGTGTTGATTACTTGCCAACACTTAGGCTTGACACCTCCCTTGCGTGCTCGTTCCACACAACGAGCGAGGTCGTTGTCGTACTGCTTGCGTGATGAGGTATTCTGTGATTTCATTTATTTATCTCCTAATTGTATTGTAAGCCAGTCGTCTCCAACTGTTTGTTGTAGCATCTCGTCAAACTCAAGTGACCAGAATTGGTTTGTTGACAAATCAACACCCAAGCCATGCAGAACAGCATCATACATCATGACAATACTCTGCATAGTTTCCTCAAGTGTCTCTTTGCGTGACGCATTGTAAACAACCGCTTGAGTAGTTGTCTCCTCAATGGTAGCAAAGAAATCAGTCCTACCATCATAATACGAAATATTAGTTTGCATTTCTTGCAAGTCAGCCAACGCTTTATGCGCCAAACTTTCCTGATGTCTAGTGTTACTCCACCTATCTCTAAGTGTGCAATACAAAGTAACCAACCTAGTTAGTTCCTCTGATACTTGTTGTGTTAGTGCACCGTTGTCCATTTTATTTATCTCCTAGATATGTGTTGTTGTATTTGCTAAGTAAGCGGTCAAACAATAAAGCATAAGCCTGCTCGTCATCTTGCTGTACCTCTAATGGTGTGTCAATAATCTTGTGCCAAGTACCCGTGTCATCATTCCATAATGGTTTGTTGTACGGAACATTCACAGAACTGTCTAGTGCGAAAGACACAACACCATCAGTGATTGTGGCTCGCACCATAAAGTAATGCTCGTAGTTATTAGTAGTCATTGTCGTCCTCCTCAAAGGTGAATGTTTCATAGTCTGAAAGGAAGTCTCGCAGACGGATAGGTTGCTCATCTGAATAACGGTCGATGTCTAGTTTGTGTAAACATTGTTCAAGGAACCACATAGTGTGGTTTCGTAGTCGCATCTTTACAGGTGTAAAGAATAGAGTGAAGCGTAAACGCCTGTTCATATTGGTAGGATACTTTCTGTTAGGTGGAATATGATGTGTACGAATACACAGAAGGTAAAGTGTTGTACAAAGTGTTTCATCACTTGACCTCCTTTCTCTTAGTTGGGTATGGCTTCCACTGTGACTTGTGATGACCGCTATCGCAACGATTACGGCAACAGAAGTCAATCTTCTTTGAACGCACAGGCTCAGACCAAGTGTACTTGTCATAAGACTCCCACAGGCTTGGTTCTTCCTGATACATATTGAGAACGCTGATGATGTGATTGTACTCACTATCAACATAGTCCGCAATGTCTGCGATACCTGTTTGCCACTCAGGTATTCCTTTTGTTACTGACATATTGCTATGTCCTTTCTACTATCTGACCTATCATCAGCAACCACCTAAGGTTGTACGCCTCACGGCGTTTCAAGGAATAAGATACTGTGTAAGAGGTCTTACACAAACTACTGAGCGTAGTCAGCAGTATCGTCAAACGATTCTGTGTCAGGCTCTGACTCGGTGATGACTGGCATCAACAAGTTAATCATTGCTTCATACTCTGCGAGTATGTTCTGCTCTACTTCTGTTGGCAACATGGCTTTCTCCTTTCCTTGTAGATTTCCAATAAACCCATGCATACAAGTTGTGTATTAATTTGCTTTAATCTCTTTAGCAAAAGCAACACACATATCATAATGAACAGCATCTGAAACACTGTCAGCGAAATCCCACCATTCACGATGTGCTTTCTTCATCATTCCCTTGTCTCCAAGTTCGTACGCACGCTGGCAAGCGACACCATGAGCCGTTGCCACC